>Ga0315915_1000156_pt1 | contig 55050 bp, 31 predicted proteins | sample MpolbnodulesMG_FD_207738 | JGI IMG/M metagenome (GOLD analysis project Ga0315915, IMG submission 207738) | Medicago polymorpha root nodule microbial communities from Los Angeles, California, United States - branched nodules | ecosystem: Host-associated > Plants > Roots > Nodule | place: USA... | reverse complement strand
TCGAAATTTTAAATATTTTTAATTTAACAAAAAAATAAAAGAATCGAACCACAATTACCAAGATTTTTTTTGATAAAATTAATCAAGATGTAAAAAACAATATTATAATATATTAATTATAATTACACACACACACACACACATATATATATATATATAGTATAATCAATATTCGTCCTTAAAAAAAAAATCAATATTCATATAAGACAAAATTAACATTAGAGGTGTAAATAAACTTACCATATATATAGATATTAGTGTACAGTTTGTTACCAAAAAAGACAAGTTAAGTTTGTTTTTTTTATTCAGTTTCATTTTGTTACGTAACAAAAAAAAAAAAAAAATCTTCCTTAAAAAAATAAAAATAAAGATCTTAGTTATGTGTGTTACTTTAGTAAGATAAGTATACAGCAATTTTGTTACTCATGCACCGCCAAAGATAACTAACATTATAATTAAAATATATGTTTTGAAAAAGTGGATCCAGAGAGAATCGAATGAGGTAACATAAATTCATAAGCTCCTTGTTAAGCCGGAGGGTAAGTTGAAAATTTAGGCTTATTAAAATACCGCATAAGTAGCTTATGAAACTATGATAAACTATTTTTATTTATTTACCCAAACACCTCTAAAAAGGCTTATGAGAGTAGATAAGCCCACATAAGCTCAAAATAAGCCAATTCAAACAGGGCCTTAGTGTATTTTAAAGAAAAAAGAGTAATGATTGAATGATTAAAATAATTATTGATTAGAGGAGAGATAGAGACAAAGACATCAAAGACACCGAAGTCAAAGGTACAAATTGCTACCCGAAAATTATAAGTGACGCATTAATCATCTCTTTTCTCTCTATTCTCCCTTCTTCTCTTTAATCGTGTTCTTCTTATTCTAACTATTTCATAACAGTTTGAATTTAAGTTAATTTATAAAATCTAATTGTCAATCACCGCCGTCTTTATCTCTCAAGTATCGCCTGAATCCTTTCCACCCCGCGCCGGACCACCACCGTCAGTGAAGTCTCCGGAGATGGGAGAGCTTGTTGCTGAGAAACATGTTCGATATATACTATCAGTTGAAAAGGTGTGTATCATTCATCAATTACTACTTCCCAACTATGTTTCAAATTTAATAATTTTTTTTATTACCTTTGCAGAAGAAAGATAGTTTTGAATCTGTGGTAATGGAACATCTCAGGATGAATGGAGCATACTGGGGGTTAACTGCCCTTGATCTTCTCAGAAAACTCGACACCGTTGATGTTGATGAGGTTGTTTCATGGATCATCAGTTGTCACCACTTTGATGGGGGATTTGCTGGAAATGTTGGACATGATCCACATATTTTGTATACACTCAGTGCTGTGCAAGTGCTAGCTCTCTTTAATAAGCTTCATCTTATTGATGTTGATAAGGTTACAAATTGTATCCTTTGAGTCTGACACATATTGGTTCACTTTGAAGGTTGACCCGTTTGAATTGGCTTATTTTTTAGCTTAGACAAAACAGTTTATGCAAATAAATAAGCTTTTATGTATTATTCATAAGCTTTTCTAGGCAGTTTACAAAAAAAACAGTTTATGAAGATACAATTTTCGTTAGTGAGAACTTATGAATCAATATAAAAGCTTATTTATTTGCATAAGCTATTTTTCATAAGCCAATCCAAACGGGGCCCTATGTATTCACAAGTTTTATGTGGGTCAGACAATATTTTGGATCTTTTGTTTCTTAATATTTATGTTAGATATTGTCAGCCTGCAAAACGAAGATGGGTCTTTTTCAGGGGATATATGGGGTGAAGTTGACACCCGGTATTTTTCTAAAGATCCCCTTTGATCGTTGAGTGATTACCACCTTACTGCATTTTTGGACTATAATCCACTGACTTGTTTGTCTTAGGTTCTCATACATTGCTATTTGCTGCCTATCAATATTACGTCGCTTGGATAGAATAAATGTGGAGAAGGCTGTGAAATACATTATAAGCTGCAAAAACATGGATGGGGGTTTTGGTTGCACACCTGGCGGGGAATCTCATGCTGGACAAAGTATGTTATATAGTATTCATCATTTTTGCTTAAATATTACATACTCTATGTTACACACTTTGGGTCGACTAGTTTAGGTTTTTCGAAAAAAATATATTAGCTATGTTGTGTTGTGTTGACTGCTCGCTCAAGGAATGCATATAAATATATAATAAAATAAATTTTTAGTCGCTGAATGCACTGCTTAGTATGTCACTATGTCTGCTTTGATTTTTCCATTTTCTGAATTCCAAATAAAAGAATGCAATGAGTTGTGGACTTGAATCATCCTTGTGAGGCATTGCTTTTCCTATTTTCAGTTTTCTGCTGTGTGGGGGCCCTTGCTCTAACGGGGTCACTAGATCTTGTTGACAAGGACTTACTTGGTTGGTGGTTATGTGAGCGACAAGTTAAATCCGGAGGTCTGAATGGGCGTCCAGAGAAACTCCCTGATGTGAGTAAATCTTTTCAAGTTTAGGTTCATTGCTTGAGACAGTCTCATTGTTTTTCTCAGTTTCTCTTACCAGTTTTTAGATCTTGCCAGGTATGCTACTCATGGTGGGTTCTTTCTAGCCTGATCATGATTGATAGGGTTCACTGGATCAGTAAGGAGAAGCTTATAAAGTTTATCTTGGATTGCCAGGTTATTTAGTGGAATTTTTGTATGCAAATCAGCATGTTTTTTTTCGTTTTTTGTGGTGTTAACTGTTGTGAGATCAGTATTTCTGAAAATATTATGTATGTTGAAACTGTTAGGACACAGAAAATGGTGGGATTTCAGACAGACCAGATGATGCTGTGGATGTGTATCATACATACTTTGGGGTGGCTGGTAATGTTTTTCCCTTTTCGTATTTCATCTATTCTTGATTTATTTGTGCTAACATCTTGTCATGTACCCCAACACCTCTCTTTCTCATGCATTTCGATTATATTGATGTCGGAATGATAGAGCTCACTGATCAGTGACTTCCTTTGGTCATAATTTCAAGAGATACACAAAAAGTCGTTCTTCATGAAACCTAGTAGTTTTTTGTTGCCTGCTTCATGTTTTGGTTTGTGTCATAAAATCATATCCCATAATACTAAGCTTGTGAGCCTAAAGTGTGGACAATGCATAAGACCTCCTAATTTCATATTGAATGTTATTTTGTTATTAGAAGAATTGGGGCAACAAGCATTTACTTTTAGATCATTTGGTCACAGAGGCTTCGGTATCTTGTCGTAAACCAACTATCTCAAAAGGTTAAACTATTAGGTAAAATCACTTGAAAAATTGTATATTAAGCTTATATAATTTTACATTAGAATTTAGAACAGATACATGTCGTTCTATTTAGTTTTTAACTGTTTGGAAAGTTTGTAGTAAAAATAGTATAATATGGAATGTAACTTAAGTAAATGGCACTGAAATTCTAGTAAGGTTGAAAATTGGAGAACATACCATGTTATAATTTACACAGCAAGTGCTACATGGGGACAATCATACAAATGCCATGGATATAGAGCGCATGGTGACTATGTTTGGATAAACTTCTAGCTTATCTGAGCTTCTCAATAGAGAGCTGTATTTGATTCGTATCTATAAAACAGTCCCTTATAAGTTTATAGGGGGTTCTAGAGTAGTAAGATAAGTTTATGAAATTGTCAAAATGTATAAGTTTATTAGTTATATACTCATACTCATCGTAGTATAATTTCAAACTTATTTTCCCGTAAGTGCTTATTGAAAAATCTACCCGAACTGGCTGGATATCAACCATAGGTTCAAGCATGGTGGTGGAAATGGGGAAACGTTTCTATTGTAGTTTGTGATGAAAAGTAACATAGAAGTTTAAAAGAAAATTTTACCACAACTACAAATCTTGCTGTTATATGATAATGAATGTCGGGCTTTAGAGCTAATGAGAAAGTAATCACACCGTTGCGGATATGACAATGCTATAATGGATGAGTAGTAGCATAAAACAAGATAGGATTAAAAATAGAATTGTTAGCGAGAAAGTTGGTGCGCGTCTTATGTGGTTTGGGTTTGTGTGGAGTAGACTTGTAGAAGCACTGATAAGAAGTGTTGATCGGGGTGGAGGATAGTTCAAACGTAAAGGTAGAAAGAAACCTTTGTTGTCAATAGCGGCCGATTGCGACGCGGAGCATCCAAAAACAGCAAAACGCGATGCAGCACTCCAACGCGGAGCGTTTGGAGAAAGCGGCTGAAGCGGGCGCGATTGCGAGTATAAAGCGGGCGCGATGCGGGTCAATGCGGGTGCTTTTAACTTAAAACCGTTTTAAGGGTCATTTTTGTAATTTTCAAACCCTAACTATTACTCTTCTCCATCAGAACCATATACACAGCCACAAACACAACTTCTTCATCGTACAAACAAATAAAATCCATCTCCTCTTCTCATCTGATCATCTCTTGATCGCAGAACCCATCTCTCCTCTTCTCATCTCATCATCTTTTGATCGCAGAACCCATATTTGTTCTCCTCTCTTCATCTCTTGATTTCAGAATTTGTTAATTTGTTAGTTGTTAATTGTTAATTTGCTAATTGGGAGGATGAACTTGTTAATTGTTAACGTTTTTCACTTTTGTTACTTTAAGCTTTAGAGGCTTAAAGTGTTGGTTTCCTTGAATTTTATTGGTATTTTTTGCAAGTATGTTTTATGTTTTGCTTAAGACTTGTGACTTTTATTTCAAATTAGGAATACTTCATGAATTTTGAGTAATGTTTAAGGTATTTTTTCAAGAGTATAGTATTTTAATATTAAATATATTAGTGTCCGCGTTACCGAAATAGCGCCCGCTATGTGCCCGCACCCCGCACCGCATCAATTTTTGAGGTGGCCGCGCCGCGCCGCATTTCCGCTTTGACAACAGAAGAAGAAACAAAGAAAAACAATAGGCTTGATCATTAAAAGAGATTTGAATATAAATGGTTTGTCATTAGACATGCTCATGATATATTGTTGTATTATTTCTCTCTCACTTTTACGCTGCTGGTCATATAACATACATTATGTCCCAAATTCAATTTTAACATATAACAGGATTTAACTCAGAAATGCATCCCTGTTTACCCTTTCCTGACAATACAATTACTTATGTTAATGTGTTTCGTATGAAGTTGTTTTATTTGTTGTTGCAGGACTTTCACTTCTTGAATATCCTGGAGTGAAACCGATAGACCCGGCTTATGCTTTACCTGTAGACGTTGTCAATCGAATTTTCTTTAGTAAACAGTGACTTGGAATATTGATAACGTCTTGAGTTTAGATTCACAAGATCTTTAATTCTTATTAATAGTTGTATGAAATTTTCTGTATAAAAATATCAACGATTTGAGCATCTCTATAAGTTAAAGTTTGCCCTGATACGACTACTATCCATTCAATTTACGTTACTATGTATGGATATAATTTCTTTTGCTAACAAAATAAGAGTTTATTTGGTATGCAATATGCATTATCAATGTAAAATCTTTTTACACGCATTCAATCACATCATTTCACTAAATAGATATTTAAGGAGTTACTTTTGAAATTAAAGTAAAATGACATGATGATTGAATATGATAGGGTGTTTTGGTAGTGCAACAACAGGCTAGTGTTTTGGTTGTGTACCACCTTTAAAATATATAAGGAAAACCAAAAAAAATCGTACAAGAACTTTAAAAGGGTGGTTATCGATCAAAATTCACGTACATGGAATGTTTTGAGTAAAATTTGATTGTATTGCAGAGAAAACTTATGTGATCCATTCTCAAATCAAGTCACTTTGATACAACTGCAAGAACAATAATAAAAATATGTAATTGATCCTGTTGAAAAAAATTCGAAGCTAACTTGTATTAAAAAAAATTAAATGTGAATAACATGACTGAAACATTTATGTTCTTTCTTTCTATTTCTCTAGTCTTTTTCCATCACTTGATACAACCAGATTTCCTAGAAAAAAGAGTACATTACATTTGTTCGGTTTTTTGTTGTTTATATTGGCTTCCACCCACCAGCTATTTATTTGTCTTTGGCTTGTTGTTGCACTACCAAGACACCAGCTCTGCTCCCAAGATCTGGTGAAGCAAGCAAATCACCAATGACACCTAACTCTGAAAATTCAGTCCATTTTGCTAGTCCTTCTATCTGAGGCAAGTCTGAGTCATGTGTTCTCCCAACAATAAAAAAGTCATGTTCATTCGCTACATCGCGAAGAATAGTTGATGTTCCTGGACTATCATTTACAATCAATTTTTGATAACAAACATTTTTCGAGCCATAATGTGGTAGTTTCTTTACTTCTTCGAGTGCCTCATTATCAAGTACATACTCCAAGTTTGGCATGTGATCCTCGGATGTAAGGTGGTACACAACCAAGTTGATCCCCGGGTTGCTTATTGCTCTTTTAGCTAAGCACAAAGCTTCCCTGTCGTCTCTTCCACCAAGATAAATCATGGCTAGCTTAATGGATGAATTGTTTTTTAAGGAAGATCGATTCACGAGGATTCCTATTGAGCATGGAGCTATTTCTAGCACCTTGCAGTTTAAGGACCTTATGTTCTTGTCATCAGATTCAATGCCACCATCAATAGTCCATCTTCTATGGAATGGAAGAATCACGATGGATGCAACTTTGTCCAATGCAAGTTGGCAAACATCTTCATACATAAGGGTCGGTGGAGATATGGCGGTGTAAGCGTGTGCTGTTACTCCACCATAGTTGTCATGTTCATAGAGATCCAAAGCAAGAATGACATCATCTGAGTAAGACCTATGAGAACTTGAACCCGTTTTTTGAAGACGATGGGAGATGAAAATTGGGGATGACATTCCAACTAGCTCAATAAGATGCAATGCATCCACAATAATAGGTTTTTCTGTTGTTGGAGAAAAAACGTCAAGGGCGTCTGTTATAGCTGATATGTTGTATTGTTTGTGAATGCAAGCAAGTAGTCTCAGTTCTGCGTCAGGTTTTAAACTCACGATGTTCCTTTTCTGGTAGCCGGCATATTTTCTTGATGGATCATACAATATCTTCACGGACCATTTTACTATGCAAGCTATGACCATTATGCTGATTACATTCACTGCATAAACTTGGCCATCAAAATTCTGCATCCCATGCATATACAAAAATGAAATTTTTAAATATGATCATATTTATTATAGACTAGTAGTTTAAGCACAAAATATTATGGTTTAATAGTTTGCTTGGATTAACTTATTTTAGTTTATGTACTTGCATAAACACTTATGAGATTGCTTAAGGTAGGTTATTAAAACGGTTCATGACATGTTCTTAAACTATTTTCAGCTTATTTCCGTAGGCTTACCATGATAGCTTATGAAAACAACGTATAGTTTATATGAAAATTGTTTGGCTTTATTTTATCTTTTGTTATTGAAATAGCTTATACATAAGCACTTGTATGATAATTGATTTTGCTATAAATTCTTAGTTAATCTTTTTACCTGGTCATCATATGCAAATGAAAGTTTGGCAAGATCCACTTCTCCTTTGGCATTCAAAATGAGGGCAAGAGTCAAGGCATCTTTGAAGGGGATTTTGCAAATGAGGGAAGGTATAAGGATTGCTATTACTTTGACAATGTGTGTAAACCAAATGAAGCCACCAAAACAAATAGCTGCCTTCAATTTATATGGCAAAGTCAAATCTGCCTTCATCACACAACAAGTCATAAATATTGGCAGTAACAAACTTGTCCCAAAGAATTCAAGCTTCCTAACCAATGCAGATCCTAATGGAGGTCCTTCTGGCACAGCTAACCCCAAAACATATGCACCTACTGCAAACTCTTGGTTTATGTAACCTGCAAACCAACCTAAACCTAATACCATTACAATGATACCATAGATGTAACCATCATCCACATGTCTTCCTTCTTTAGTATGTCTGATGATCCAAAACATCAATGACCGAAAAATCAATGGAGCAAAGATAACTAAAGCAACCAATGACATCCCACGGATTATCATCATGGGTCCGTCTTGTTGTTCTACGACATTCTTAATACATTGAAGAGACAGTCCTAGGACGGAAGTCACCATTGCTGATGATAATGCCAATCTTCCGAGTTCGGAGTTAAGGATTTTAAGTTCGTTGAGGAGCGTAGCAGTGACTGCGAATGCAATTGAGCTATGTATTATCGCCATCTTTAAAATATCTGCAGCCATTTCTCCTCCAGTCATATCTCCGAATTGAAAATAATTTAGTAGTTCTGACACCATTAATTGAGGCACAATACTAAACAGTATAGGCACAACAAATCCCGTGATTGCAATGGTCCAAACCTTGTGTCCTGTTCTGGTTACCATGGTCAAATCCATTTGCACACCAATGGTAAAGATGTAAAGTACATAACCAATTAATGATATTGTTGCAAGTATGTCTTGACTTCCATATGGAAACAACAACTTCTTGTATTTGTCAAATTCCGCATGTTGAATTGAAGGGCCTAGAATTAGGCCAGCCTACAGATGGATACAATTTTGTCAGGCATATTACAACCTATATGAATCTATTAAAGACATGTCATTGATGTATCTTAAGAAAAAGTCGTAATTAACAAGAGAAACAACACATGTATACCAAAAAACATGTAAAAGAATAGCACTTACTATCATTGGTGCAATAAATGCAGGGAAATGCAAACGTTTTAGGAAGAAATTGCATATTTGTGTGATAGTAAAAATCACAAGAAGTTGCATCTCAAACACAGGAAGTGCAGACTTCATTGGATTCCTTCTACTGCCTGGGCCACCCCATATTCCATCTGAAACAATATTTGGTGGAGCAACAGAACAAACATTGAAGGCTGTAGCATCTATTTGTGTAACTGAGACATATAAGCCTGGTTCTCTTGTTATACTACTATTCATTTTCCTTCACAACACCAAGTTCTCAAAGAGATTTATATATGAGAATTCGAGTTCAAAGATATGGGAAGGAAAATGATTCAAGTATAATAATGATTTGAGTTTCTTATCTTATATACTTAAATGTTGTTATGAGTCAAATACAATAACAACTAAACAATTATATTTTTAGTTTGGTCAGAGAGGTAATAACAACATTCAATCCTATAAACAAACTATGTTTAGACTTTTATAATTTCATTCTTGAGACAGAACATTTTTATCAGAAGTTGAGACCATAACGGTATATATTTATATAAATATACAGATGTATTCAAATTTCAACTATATACTATAATTAGATGTCTTAGTCATAGCTTTATGATTTTAGAAAGAAAAAAAAATAGACATATTGTGAAGTGTCTTTTCGCTTGTGTACTAAAATTAGAGATATTTTAGAAATAATAGATTCATGCATGCATTTCTCATTCTATGCACTCAATCTTAGTCATTTAATTCATAGAGAAGGGTCCAATCTCTTAATCATTTTCCCGCTTTTATTTTTATTTGTGTTGCTACCGAGACAAAATTCTACAAATTGTTTTTCTTTTGATTTTATTTTATTTTTGTTACAAGGATAAAGGGTCAAAGCAAAAAAGAAAAAAGAGTTTTTAAATTTATTTTAATATTTTACTGGAAACTAATTTTATTTATATTATTTTGTATTTCTACTTTTTAGAAAAATTATTCAGATCAGACTGATTCGATATTATTTTTTAAAAAAACTAAATATTTACTAGTTTAATATAATAGTATTTCTTTTTAACTTTTGTCAAAAAAAAAAGTATTTCTTTTTAACCAGTCTTTTTTATGATCATAATTATTTTTTGTTACTTGATAATTTTCATTTTTGATACATAAGATATGTTATGTTATTAGCATATATTTGTTTGTCTCCGATTATGAGACCATGTACAAAAGTTTGTTTGTCTTTAGATATACTTCCCCCGTCTCTAAATAATAGTCGTTTAAGGTTTATGCACGGGTATTAAGGAAATGATTAATTGTGTTGATTTTGATGGTAAAATTAATATCATTTACTAAAACAGTCTTATTAATTGTAGTTAGTGGACTAGTTAAGTTGGATGAAATTCAATAAATAACAGTATAATAATGGAAAAAAATAATAAATGATGCATTGGTATCCTAAAGTGACAATTATTTTGAGAAAAAAAATGGTAAAGAGACAATTATTGTGAGACGGAGGGAGTAAGATCTTCTACGAATTTTTAGATACATTTGCTACTTTTTTTCTTTCTAAATACTTATACCTCTTATTAATACTATAAGTAACATTAAATGCATTTATATATAAAGAAACTAAAACTACCCTCTTAAATGAATGAAGGAGAAAGATAACTTAAAAGGGAAGGTAACTAAAAATAACTACGGTAGGCTATATTTTTGTTAGGTGTTTTTTATGAAAAGGGACAGAGAGATTTGTAAAAAAATAAAAGGAATGGAGAGAGTAAATGGAAGTATTCATTATTATAATTTTGAAATAAATAAAGAAAATAAATGCCATATTTTTAAAATTGGTAATATTAATTGAACATTTATACACTAAAACTATATTAATGGACGTTGAATGCCTCCATTTTTTTAAGAAATTAAGAAGTTATGCTTGTAACACTTATTTTAATACACTCTCTTTAATTAGTTAAAATTCACATGAGTCCCATCAAATCATATGAATTTCATATAAATTTGATTATACCCATGTAAATTTTTTAACAATCAAAGATAACATGCTAAAAAAATGTTTGTTATAATGTTTTTTTTTGACAAAGTTAAAATGTGTTGTTAGCCTTACTCCCCAACTCTTATCAATAAAATTGATTTAAACTACATAGGGAGATCATATTTGAAAACAAAATAATTATCTCGTTTTAATTTTTTTCTTCATATTGAGGCCTTGAACAACAAGTGATTTTTAATTTCAAATTCTCTAGACACGAGAAGAGATTTTAAAAATTATTTGGATTATAGTGAATTTTAAAAAAAAAAAACTTTTAGAAAGAAATTTTCGACAATAAAAAATAAATGAGAGATTTTCAAATGTTGAAAAGGTATATATAAACATTTGCTGACATGGGACTCACATCACATTCTCGCTTTTTAAATATATATCGCACTCAAACACTTTACATATTTTTTATAGATAACTTTGACCAAAAAAGTTTTTAATTAACTATATTAAAAAACTATGAAAGATTGTTATTTTAAAAATATTCATCAAAACAAATCGTAAAAAATTATAAAAGATTGATATTTTAAAAATATTCATCATGACAAATCGAACATCTTATGCATTAACAGTATTAATAGATTGGATTCGGATTCACTGCAGTTGAAAATGCCTACAGTCACGTTTTATTAACCATTCGATTCATCCAAAGACAATTAAAAAGCCACGCCTCCCTTTCTTAAAATGTAACAACACTTCCTAGTTATCCCTTTTCATCGTCCACCCACATGTTTATCGGCCACAACCATAAAAGCAACGCCTTCCTTTCTTAGATTGAAACAACTGCTGCAACACATTTTCTTTTATGATAAACTAAAGTAATCCACGACAAACCAACATCATTTAACTTAGAACAAGCTTCAATGGGTTTTACATCTGAACACTGCAAAATCAATTAATTATGCATGATTTAATTTTGGGTTAATACGTCTTTTAGATATGAACGAATTCCAGTTTTAGTTCCTATTTAAAAAAATGTTTAGATTCTATCCCTGTCATTTTATATTTTTTCACTTTTGGTTCTCGTTTAAACATGCCAATAGAATCTAAACACGTGGCACAGTGACCGTGTAATTCCATTATTTATTTTTTATTTTTTATTTATCCATTCACCTAAACATTGCACATGGTCTAACATGTGGCTTATTCATTATTTTAATTAAAAAAAAATTCCGAATCATTAAATTAAACACAAAACTAATTAAGTTAACTTAAAAATAAATAAAAAAATTGACCCAAAAAATACTCTATCCTTCATCACCATAATCATCATCTTCCCCAACACCCGTTTCATCACCATTATTGTCAACACCACCATCAAATTCATCACCATCATTCACGCATTATCTCCTCTTCAAACTCATTTAAAAGAAATCCCTAAAACCCATTCAAAATCTTTGTCTGAATCAAGTCGAAGAGATGAGATAAAGATGAACAGAAACTGCACAACCAATTATACAAGTGAGCTTAAGATTTTTTCTACCCAATTTTTTTTTTAAACCCATAACCCTTTGTTCACCCAAATCTAAAATTATCCATTCCCTTTCTTCACCCTTATGTTACAAAACCCAGAGATCTCAAAACTTGAATCTACTCCTCTAGGCACGAATTGGTTTATTGAAGAAAAAGATTGAGCTTGTTTTCTCGAATCCCAATTTTTAAACTGAAAAAAGAAATGGGTTTTGTGGTTAATCAATTTCTTTGTTTTGATTTCAAATGAGAAAATCAATTTATGAAGATGATAGGGACTGTTAGGTCAAATTCGATTTGGGATTTGTTGGGTCAGATTTGATCTCAAGGGAAAAAAGATGAAGCTTCAAGAAGAAAATTAATGGGGAAAGGAAGGTGGTGATGGGGTTGAAATTTTTAGGATGTGGGGTCGATCTGGGGAATAGGGAAGGGAAGGATGAACATCAAGAACATGGGAAAGATGAAGATGGAGTTCCGATTTTAATTCTAAAATATATTTTCAGTTGTTTAAATAAATATAAATCAAAATAAAAGCCATGTGGAAATAAATTAAATAATAAAAGTAAAAAATTACACTGTCAGCATGCCACGTGTGCAGATTTAGTTTTAATTATCAATTTGATTCATTTTAATAATTTGCTGCAACATAAAATACAGGAACATCAACGAGGACTTGAGGTTCCACCACTAACAGTGAGCCTCAAACTTGGATATTGATGGCAGTTCTTTGACTTGAAGGAGTTGAAGTGATTCCAAATAGAGAAGAGAGTGTGAGTTGCTTTATGGACGTGGGTGGACGATTAAAAGGGGGATAATTAGGAACTGTTGTTACATTTTAAGAAAGGGAGGCGTGACTTTTTTATGATCTTTGGATGAATCGAATGGTTAAAACAACGTGACTGCAGGCATTTTACAACTGCAGTGAATCCAAATAACAAATGTCTCTTCCAATTCAATAGTCAGAAGTCTCGAGTTTAAATTCTAGAAATGTATCAACATTAAAAACTCTTGACAAAGAGTGTTATCGTCTGTGTGATCCTACCTAAGTTGCAATACCCAATTTATAAAGCCTTCGATAAATTAATTTACTGTGCTAAAAAGAAATGCATTTATATAAATAAATACCAAAATTCCAAAGTAGGACAATAAATGATTACATTTGTTATGGAAAGCATGCAGCTTTGCATCTCTCCTAGCGTTTTTTTATATCAAATTGGATCCTTACTATGCTACCTTAAAAAATGTTACAAATTTGTATTTGCAAAAAGTGGCACTGACCTTGACACAAAATATCAAATACAAATTATTCCTGTATACAAATTAACATGGTAACAGACAGGAACCTCTACCAAAATATTGGAGACCTGTGTTCGAGTATTCCATATTATTCCCACAGCATTTGCTCAGCCATCCTTTTCCATGGGGTTAGGTTTATTTCTAGATGATTGGTACATGCAAAAATACACCCCACACAACATCAATATAGTATTATTAGGAACAACTCATGTGATCAACAAATCTTGAATCTTGCATTGAGTGATATTCAGTCCATTAATCTTCTTGGCCATTAAAGTAAATTGCCACCACAGATTAGATGCAAAAGGCGGCCTTAAAAGTCAGAAACATTAGAGGGTTTATCAAGTCCATCCACAAACTATGATATAACAAGCGTTGAAGCTATGAGACAACAGGTAGCTGCCTCTGTTGCTTCGGCATCATAACAACCAGTTGCAGCCCACCTTGCTGACACAACTTCACTGGATCTTTGAATACAGCAACCCGCGCATTGTTATCTCCTGTTATTGCAACAAATGCAATGCTAAAAGATTTGCCTTTCTCAATTGCATACTGCCACTCTCTCATTGAGATGTGGAACCAGTCTTTTCTTGGAAACCGAGTTGCTTTAACTTCTATAAATTCTTTATTGGCACCCTCTCCAACGATTAAATCATATGGAAGTCCTGTTTCATTAACTTCATTAACCCACCTAACAGTAGCATTGCCATCTTTACCAGCGAAGTATTTATATGCAAGAAACTCGCCTAATCTGCCAGTTGCATTTGCTTGTGCTGAGTCATATGTACCAGTTTGAAGTCGGTCTCTCATACTTAAAGCTGGCAAACTTGAGTTGAAGCATGCTGGCGAACTCGAGTGAGCTTCAACTCGAGATCCATCCATATACTCACCTAAACTAACAGGATCAAATTCAAAATGATCAAAACTAGTCGGCTCAAAATCACGGTAGGATTGATTTTTAAAGTTTCCTTCTTCATTCAACACTAATGACACCGAACTTGCTTGTGGATCATCTATGACATTCCAGTCAACAGAAACTGATCCGTGTTCATAACAAACTGGTGGAACACTAATGCCTTCGGAATTATCATCAACTTTCACCTCAGAAAAGCTACTAAAAGGTGCAGGTTGGGTCTTGAAACCATTGTCACGGGCATAATTGAAATCTGGTGCATTTTTCCAACCAGCAGGTGGCCAGCTTGAGCATATTCCAGCCTTCCTTTTTGGCAATGGCAATAGCTGTTCATTTGATGATTGAAAATCATCTGAAGGGAGTGGTATTTCATCCTCTACCAGCGAAGATACAGTAGATAGTGCCCAAACAGGTTCTTCATCAGGAAGCTTCGGCACTTTTTGGCTGTTCAACATTTTCTCAAGGGACTCAGATTCTGCCATGTTTGTTATCCTATGAAGGAAATTTACCAAGTCAATTTCACAATCCCCGTCAATCCCAGCAAGTAACAAAGTTGAAAGCTCCATAAACAAAGAATGATGATCTGCTTCTCGAATGATGTACAAAATGTTTCCCTGTGATAAAGACACAGACAAACAGGTGATATAGATATCGGTTCTGAAGAGAAAAAACTTACGCAAGGAAAAGTTGTGATATGCAATACATGTTTGATACATACAAAGAATAAAATAATCAAGATCTAAATATTTTAATGATGCAGTGTGAAAACTTGAAAATCTCTTGAATAACCAACGATGAATTGAGAACCAAAGTTAGTCAAGAGTTCGAGGAAAATATGTTTCGCATTCAAGTTTTCATTTAACCAGAACTTCAATTCAAGCCCCTAGTCGAAATCGATAGTCTAGGTGAACAAATAAATGGTATTTAAAACTAAATAATAGCCAGTGGTTTTCAGTTTCTGTCATGGATATTCATTCAATTAATGAATGCAGCTTTTTGATAAAAAATTCACGAATTTAAACATACCTGTAGAAGACAACTACATTCAACCCGTTCCTTTGATACACTGTCACAGTCCTTTATAACATTCCTGTAGAACAGCTTCTCAACAACAATGACTTTGAGATTATTCAAAATACTGAAACCAGACTGCTTGAGTTGAACATATTTATCATTATGACGTTTATAAATGTAGCGCTGAGCATATGGAAGAGTCTTGTTGATCAATGATTCTTTCAAGCTACAATTAGATAGACCATAATATATTGCCTCACGAGTCACCACCTGCATGTTGTCATATAGGACTAACGTAATTATATGAATATCAAAATTCTCTTTCTCAAGTGAACAACTTTATACATCAAATTTCTCTTTTCTCAACGAAACGACTTTATACCCATGCAATTTCGGAAAGACAACTGGATGTAAATTTTGAATCCGCAAGTAAAATTTTTTTGAAACCTGTTCCTTTGTATCACATAAATCGTTTTTTGAATCTTAACCAACACAGTCCCTTACTTATGTCCAAATTTTCAATTTAGTTTTGTGGGAATTTCTTCCATTTACTTTACAGAGGTGTGTCTTAAAGTTTATTAAGAGGTCTAATCAGTTTGGAAAGGTTTGAGAGATGAATAGGAGACTGCTAGAAAAATCACCTAATTAGGTCAAAGGGAAACCAAAAAGGATCAAGCACTCTAGTCTTTTTTTTTAAAACGTTTTATCGAAGCAAAAAGTTGATCCCAAAAACTTCAGATAATGCATAAATGTGAGTTACATTAAATCACGCTAGACATATAACAATAACATCACTGTGGACTGTATTCCCAAGTTTGGTAGCTAACATAATAAAATGAAGTATTTTGTTACCAATGAATTTGCTTTGCAACATGGCCAAAAAAAGTCACTAATTTCATTTCATAATCACATTAAAAGCTTGAGCAATTGAGGAGGCTTGTAAGTGGTTGTTAATTTGTAATTAACCACCAATGTCAATGTTGGGCATTTTTGGAGAACATACACCCATGCACGGGCCATGTCACTCCAAGTTGATTCCCATTTTTAAACAAAAAGTGTATGTAGACCATCATACAGTTAAGCACAAAAATAAAATGCAAAATATTGAATGAAATAGAAAATAATCACATGCGCATGTGCGTAAATGCATGTGTTAGTGTAACACCATAGTTTGAGAAGTGTCTAGACTACAATGAATAATATGACCAAGATAAAGAAGTGCACAAGAAAGAGCAATCATACCTCTGAGATAGCTGGAATACCTAAATTTTTCATAAGGAAGGAAACTTTTTTTAGCACTATATCTTTATTAACCTCAGTTTCTTCACCAAAATAAATAAAGTCAAGGTTATTTGAATGCTTAAATTCTTCTTTCAACTTTTTATCATCACACCAGCAGACAAGACCAAACGAAGGATGCAATGAAACCCACTTATCTTGCACAGTGGGAAGCACTGGAAATTCTAGTTTGGAAAGACAATCTTTCAAATATACGACATCATCAGCACTCAACAAACCAGATTCTAGTCCATCTGCCCACATGAGGAAAACTTGGAAAATCTGGAAAGAGAAAAGAGCAAGGTAAGAATGTTTCAGGCAAGAGAAATCAAGTCATAATTTATTGCTCACCATAGACTTACTTTATCTGCAGCTTGTGAAGGCATAGTGACGGTTGATAACTGCAGCAAAATTTGAATATAGCTGTGTAGAGGAGGTGCCTCTTGAACCCCACATTCATTAACAAAGAAACCACGAAGGCCAGGGTAAATATTGCACAGTGACTTGTTAATTGGAGAATGAATTGAGCTGCATTGAGGATCAAACTCCTGCATCTTCTGAGCAGAGCCAGTTGGATCATGCCAATATACTTCATTGGAATGCACCAACATCCCACAAACATCATCATCATGACTATAGACAGATGAGTCAGGAACAAATATAAAAGGTCCTGACATCAAATCTTCCATGGTTTTCTGTTTTGGATCTATCATTTCCTTCCAAATGAAGGTGTAAAATTTGGACATTTGGCTTATGCTGGGAAAAATGAAAATTTCTTGGTCAGTGAATTTGTGTAATTTTAAAAGGAGAAAGAAAAAGCACAGATAATCAATGTGTGCCCAATTCAAACATAACTACAAATGCGTTGCACTTTTTTAGAAAGCCCATATAATCAGAGTGTGTGTGTAGCCAATATAAACCCACTAATAGCTTCCATCTAACATCTTAAGATTTGACAAGAGTTAATCTTTGAGAAATTTTAGAAAAAAGTGAATAATAAGCATTGAACATTGGATAATTAGAGCAAGCAAAGAGGACACTTCAAAGCGATGACAGTGTCTCTGTCATACATATAGTTAGGATAAACAATCATTGGACACCATGTAATACTCCTCCCTCAAAGCGTTATGCATTCTACACAATTTTGCTTTTAATTTTTTATACCAATGCATATGAAACCCAGAAATAATAGACGAACCAAAGTTTTTTAATGTGTATCTAAAATGCCTGTAGTTGATTTTTGAAAACATTGATTCTCTGTTATAACTTGGTGCGGTATTAATCTATTATGTTTTACCCAAACATTTTACAACTTTAAAATTAGTCATATCATATCCATTTTCCACACCATTTTGTCTGTACATAAAAGCCTAAAACGTACACACCTGGTCTTGAATGAAGTCTTTGATGATTTTCTCCAGGCTTTAAGAATATCCAAAATGTCATCAAGAGTAACTCTAGTCTTTAACCCAATATCGTTTACCAATCCTTCACTTTTCACCTATATCAAGACCCACAGCCGTTATTTCCTTTTTTGTCAGACAGCAATGTTGTACTATTAAAAAATCCACATACAAGCACAAACACTAATGTAAAACAAGAGCCACAAGGAAAAAACCATAAATAAATTTTCTCAAATCATCAAAATATCAATCAAATTCTATATTAAGCTGAAATCCTTAAGACAAATAATGTGCCTTATATTACGAACCCTAAATATAGCAGGACAATCAACCTAAGCATACGACACAAAATCAGAAATAAAAACAGGAAATAAAATTCTAGAATGAGCTACAGATAATAGGCCCAAGACCCAAGTAAGCAAACCATATATATTACCAACCCTATATATAGCAGGACAATCAACCCAAGCATATGACACAAAATCAGAAATAAAAACAGGAAATAAAATTCTAGAATGAACTACAGATAATAGCCCAAAGACCCAAGCAAGCAAACCATATTGATAGTTAATCTCTACATGCCAGTTTGCAATTACATCATAAACTAAAAAATCAATCATTAAAAGTGCTCACTTACACTGTATCACACAAATGTACAAAACAACTAACCTTTGGAACAGCATATGGCGCAAAAGTTCCAAGGATCTGCCGGACTGCTTCACAATCATAAAATAAATCTTTAGGATAGTGTAGCTCATCATCCAAGGTCGATACCACCCATCGGATATCACATAAGTTGGATATAAAAGTAGACTTAAAGGGATGTCCATCTCCAACAGATTTAGAGTAGAAGCAACCTCTAGCTTTATCACTATAGCAAGCATCCCATAATGTATCAAGAACCTCCAAGAAGTACTTACAATTTCCTTGATTACCACTTTTAGATAATAATGATCCTAATTGCACTATTTCTGGGGATTCCCAATCTTTGACTATTGATTCAGCAGAAATCAGACCTCTATCCCACATCACCTGCTTAAAAGTGGCATCACATATATCAACAGCCCTCTTATCCACCTGGACTATTTGAGCGAAATCAGTGATCCCAATTTCCTCAAAAAATTCCCTCCACGTGATTAGTGAAGATGAAACTGACTCATTTACCGGGTGCTGTAGATAGCTTATGTCGACTTCATGCCACTTCATATTCACAGCATCAGCCAATTTTTTTGGAGTGACAGGATTCCCAAATTCAGGGCAAAAATGAATTGGTATCTTAGAAGGACATTTAAAACCACAATCTGTCAACAATAAAGATTTACAACGCAACTCTGAGATTATATCCTCCCTATCACAATCAGAACAAGTAGATTTCAGGTACAGCATCACAAAACATATATATTCTATCATCAACATTTTGTTCTTGTTTGCCATTGCTTCATCAGACAACACAGGCAAAATATGCAACTTCACAACATCATGTGCAGACAACTGCTGAACACCAATAGTCTGAAGTAATCGAGTAACATTGTCCAAAGAAGTCACATTCAAGCTTGAAGTATCAGAAGCTGCAGAAAGAAGGGAAGGACTTACAGTCCGTAGTTTAGCAAATAAATTGGGGAAAGCTTCAATTTTATGCTCCCCATCAAATCCTGTGTTAAAAGTATTGGACTGCAACCATATAGTTCCTTCATCCACTGAACTGTATGTACCATCTGAAAGTGGAATGAAAGGTGTTTTTTTAAGCCGTTTTAGAATATCATCTTTTATTTCAAAATTTATTGATATTGTGCCCGATGAATCAAACATCAACACATAGAGTGTATTAAGAAAAGATGCCAACCAACTCATATTCATTGATATCAGCCAATTCTTGGTGTAACACAAAGATGACATTACTCGAACAAGTACTGAAGGCCCAAACTCCTCAATGCCAAGTGCCCTTGCCAGCGTATCAGACAGAAGTACATTTTTATCCAAGTATCTGAGCCCTAGATGTTCAAGAAGTAATTCATCAGGAAGAAGACAGCGCACCTGCTCAGTCCAACCTCTCAATACCTTGCATGGAGAGGCCCATCCATTGTTGTTACCCTCCACAAGTAAGCAATCCATCATGCGTAATTTTGAAATAATCAAACGAGGGAGAGTGGAGAAAAAACCGTGCACTTCCCCAACTAAAGGAATGAAGCTCATGAAAGCAGACAATCCCTTTCCAGGCTCACTCCTAAAACAGGGAAGCTCACAAAACTCTCTCACTGCCTTGACAAACAAATTAGGATACTCTGACAACAACCATTGGTTCCATGGGCTATCTCCATCAACTTCCTCTCTGGATGAGGGTAGAACAAAATCGCCTTGAAGAATAAATTTCAGGCCATATGTTCTTAAAGGAAGAAAAGCAAAAACTGGTTGCTGGTCTAAACACGGACTATAACCATCGTCGGATTCCTGCAGTGTAAACGCCATAGATATTTCAGTTGTTTGCACGTCAAAGCGAATGGAATTTGTTTGCAACTTCTGAGATACTACAAACCATGCCATTTTCTCTTTCCCATGAGAAACCTTGATGATACCGTCTTCTGAAATTTCTTTTTTCATAACAATAATTGTATCATTAAGCAAGTTTCTCAACTTGATACACTTAAGGCGGTGAAGGAATAGTAACAACGAAGGATGGAGATCTGAAAACATAGTCATAATATTATTCATGACAGCTCCGTCTGATAGATGAGATCTGAATGGAAGCATAATGCATGTGTTCCAGGGATTATCGCCATATGAATCAGTGCCAGTAAATGCCATCCTCTTGAGCAGCCCAATATCACATGGAGGAACTAATGTGGGCAAAACAAAACCAATCTGGCCTTCACTAATATCAAATTTAACATGAAAACCATTGGAGTGAATCTCTGGAGCATCTGTGACCTGCAGTGAAACCAACCAAAGTCAATAAAACTCATTATGTGAGGAATATATTAATAACCGAAAAGTACAATTAGAAAACCTTAAGGAAAAGAAATGGGTTTTTTTTATTTAGATAATACATAAATTAAAACTTGTGTGTAAATATATCTTTGTAAATATATCATTTTCTTACAAATACAACTGAAACACGTCATCTTTGGGTGATCAACAGTCTGATGATATATGTATTATGTGTGTGTGTGTGTGCGTGTGTAGTAATGACTTGGATATTTTATGTAATAAAGACTTGACACAATTAATCATAACAGTAAAAACATAACCTTGATTAAATGTTGTGCCAGGAAATTATTTGGACATAGAATGTTGGATTTTAAAAGGTTGTAGTAACAGATAAAGCACCAAATCGGAATGCATTTGTGTATCGGGTTTAGAATGCTGCATTACTTCATTACAAACAATCTAATTCTTGAAATTTCAGGGTTTTAGATACATGATGGAAGAATACAAATAAAGAGTTAGAATTGATGAGTTCGATTAAAAAATTAACCAATTATTATACAAACAAAAACTAGACTCCTAATCTTAATTAAATAACGGAACGATTTATCATGATTACTAGAATCCTAATGTCAATTATACAACAAAATTACTAGAATCCTGATGTTAATTATACAACAAACTAAATCATGAAATATACAGAAAATACAAATACCATTCCTATGAGATAATATAAAATATTTTGAATTAGTCCTTACAACACAGAATTAAAAACAACGGACATGTGTATCATAGGAAGGATGCAGATAAAAGAGTGCCATCAAATAAAACAGATAAACATGCACAATATATCATAGGAAGAAGTATAAAGATGAAAGGAAAATGTTTCCTCAACATACTCGGAATACAGACTTGAAGCCAATGCCTTTCTTCCCGATGTATCCAGTACTGGACCCTTTCTTCGTTGAATTCCCAACATCACAAAGTGCTCTCATATTTTGAGCAGAGAATCCTCGCTCATTATTCAATACAACAATACCAGAATCTTGAAGAATGAAAGCAAGAGTTGGCTCCACATTTTCTGGATAATTATTATCATCAGCATTTTGAACCTGAATCAAAAGGAGAAACCATAAGATACATGTGCTGAACAATAACTCTCAAAGCTTACCAACAGCATACAGAATTTCCAATATTGAGAGTGCATCTTAAATTTGAAAGATTTATCAAAATCACCCCTTCATAAACAGTGAAAAGTAATTCCAAGGATTTATACAAAACTCCTACAGAATAAGTTGACAACGTTCTGGCCAAGAGTAAATAAAACTCCAAAATGGTGATACGATGTAATAATATCTCAAAAACTGCAATTCTCAAAAACTGCAATTCAATAAGATTTTACGAACATTACCACTGCCTTACATTATAATTACTCGTAACCACCAGAACACAACTTAGCGCCAATCCACGCAAGCAAAAGCATCAACTTATATATATGATAAGTAAAATTTACAGGAAGAGAAATTATAACTAGCTTTAACTTCTAAGGTACATTGAGCCTAAGAATGCAATGAACCCTATGATATAATGAATTCAAATTGCACTTGGAAAGTGGAACATTATTATATTCTATTTCCAACAGTTACTAAGTAGTGGATCAGTACATTTATTTTACAAACAATAATACAAAAGGCATGACAGAATCAAAAAGCATTCCCCATTACTCCTTTATTCTTATGACAAGAAATGAAGTTGAAAGGAAATCCTCACCAATTCAAGGATAAAATGTGAATCTTGAGAATATAGCTCTTGTGAAAGACAATGCAATGCTCTCCCTAACCTAGCATGTTGCTTCTTCAACATGCAACAATCAATATCAGAAAGACTAGGATCTAGGCCAAATTCATCTCGCCTAATAGATTCAATGACCAGAGTAGAATCAACATCTTTGCCACTTTGAAATGAATCTTCTAAGTGGCTAGTCATAGATTCATCAACGGACTTTTCTCCATCAACTGTTTGACTAATTTCAGTACAGATTTCATTGAGCCCACACGGCAAAAGTGATGTAACCATATTCACTTCAGGAACATCAGACTTATCCAAGATACCTTGGCCATGCTTCAGTCCTGTGCTTATTTCATTTTTGGCATCTTTTAAGCATGAAGCATGATCAGAAGTATCGTTTGAAATAAATGCATGGTAATCATTAATCCACTCAGTAACCCCCAGAGATAACCCTATTTCATGAAGCATGAGATGCTGCTCCATGTTCCTGCATTCACATAAAATAGCTGCAGCAGCATCCTTGAAAACAGATCGCATCCCAGAGAGCAACACATCAGCAGCAAAACTATGAAATTCAGCAGGTAGATAACCTAGACAGTCAAGGACAAACCTTGACAGAATTGACACTACCTTATTCACTTTATGTAAGTGTTTGCCAAACTCATCACTCATTTTAGCAGTTGAAACTTCAGTTAATATTTTAGTTTTACGTAAAGCTTCCTCGGACTGGCGAGCATTTTTATCATCACAAACTTCAATATCTTCCAAAAAGTTTCTAAACATGACTTCAAATGCACTACAAGCATCGCGTTTCAGAAGTGACAATGGAACTTTTCTTTTCCCCCCAACTAGTGAGATCAAAGATAATAAACTCACTGCAGTTCGGAAGGAGGATCCTTGAACTGCAGCCTCGAGGAAAGATTTTAAGGTCGCAGAATGATCTATCCGTATCACTTTTGCATCTCTGGTAACCAAACACAACAATTCTTCAGAATTTACGTCATTCAACAACCATGATATAAGCGAGCCAAGGGAGGGTGCAAACATAAGATCCCAATGAGACCACTTGCTCAAGTCAGACAACATCGGTGACTTAAGTAACATTTCAATTGCTTTTTTTGCTGTAATAGTTTCAGAGCTTTTTGTTTTATGGCCAATTTCAGACGTATCAGTGGTGATTCCGGACAAATTGTTATCTCCATCCCATAAAGAGTCTACATCGCAGTGCTCTTCAATCATGGCTGCAGAAAATACAACGCATTTTGAAGTCACATTAGATTTATGCTCTCGAACAGTATCCAGCAGATCCTCAAGAGACCCACTTGCCAAAAATTCAAAACCAATTGAAGGAAACTGCCGCATAAGCAGCATGGAAAGAATCTGTTTGGTTACTGTTTCATTCTCCCACAAACTACAAATAGCCTGAGATAGTAGAGCAACCAACTCATTTGTGGACATGCAGGCCTTGAAAGTGGAATTTTCACACATGTCACCACCCAATAGTTTGAGCAGCTCATGAGGCAACTGGTTAACATTATTCTCAAGGAACGATAAGAGGTCCCCATGACCAAGAGAATTGAAGTTCTTCACACCAAATTGCTCAGCCAACCAACTTTCACAGTTGCAAAACTTTCTCAAAAACATGATTTTATATTTCACCTGCGAGTCACTATTTCTATATACTTCGTTATCAAGGTCAAAATACATTCCAATTTTTCCGACGACGTCTTCAGCAGAAATACCTGTTATAAGTTCCATAACTTCAGGATGAGTACACAAAATTGCATAAGATAAGGAGTTTAGAGAAGAAAAAAGTAACAAATAATGCATGTACTGTGGGTAATTAAAAACAGAAGAAAATAAATTCTTGGAGTACTCATCAGACTTAAATCATGGATATACCACTCCTATATAAAAATATAAGGAGTAGGCCCATAAAACTCTTACGTTATAATGCAATGCATTTTCATATCTTGCCTAGAGAAAACGCTTAAAAAAGAAAACTATAGATACGGCCAAAATTAGTAGATAAATATGTTAGACAATGCTTGATTCAAAAGGCAAATAGACTCACATTTTGTATTCTCTGTGCTATCCTTTGTTACCAATGGTACATTTTCCAGGCTGGGTCCAACATCTATGGTCTCAAATTCAGAACTCTTTGTCGGTGAGTTGGTTAATTCACTATGGTTGAAGACTTGGAAGGTATCATAGATGCTATTCCACATTCCAGATTTGATAGCTGAAACCTGCGGCATTTTAGAATGAAAGAATTTCATTAGATGATATCATACAACTTCGGAAAAAAAAGCCTATAGTAAACAGATCAATTCCATAAGAAACCATACAAGTTACAATCAAGCAGAAAAGTGAAACCTGAAATGTTTATACAGGAAGTAACCATGGCAAATGCTAACATGTGCCATAAGAAGTGCCCCTAGGGCACTTCTTAATGAACCATATATGTAAATATTGTGTTGAAAATTATGTGTTCAATTTTTTCTAAGTTAAAAATTTGTCTCCTTCAACACAAAAGCTTCTATTTATTTATTCCTTAACAAGTGCCCCTAAGGACACATGTTAGCAAGACCCTATAACTATTAGCAAAGCTGCAGACCTGCAGTTAAAATATGCTATGAGTAATAATATGTCCTCCCTAACCATAAGGAAAGCACCAATATTTAAGAGCTTTTCAATCGTCAATTCAAACAACCTGTAAAGTCCTGAAAACATCAAAAGCTTACAGCCAAGAACACTGCAATGAGCACTAGAAGTGCTAGATTTGACCTCATATAGTTCTAGCAACAACCACAATCAAGACTTATTCCATTAAGTGATGTCAGCTACATGAATCAATCGACACTAAATTTGGTGTGAAGATATATAGACCAGTTACGTCTAAATCTCACTAAATGATTGGTCCTATAATTTTCATTGGTCTCCGGCTACCTCTAACTATTAGATTGTCCTCCATTTAGTCCACCCTGACTATTACTTACCCATATTAGAGAGCATCAAAGCAGAAGGGATATAAACTGAATCTGAACTGTCTGTATTCAATGGTAAATTGAGTTACATTATTGAGTGTAGTTATTACATCAGCTTATAGTTAGACCTCTTAAAAATAACATTGTAAGAGGAAAGTGCAGTGTTAGTTACTATGCATTTATGTTTTTATTATTATTTAGGTCAGTTACATATAGCAGTTATGTTTTGTTCTATATAGCAGTTAAGTGGTTTCTGTTTTACAATAAAGAGGGAAAGACAAGGAAGAATTGAGGTGGTAAAAGTAGCATTAGCTTAGCATGAAACATAATAATATTAGCCCATTGTGTGATTGAGGGAAGTTCAAGCCAAATGAACATTTAGCAAACAAAAAACAAGCCAACTATTTACAACATCTTAACGTAAATGAGAAGGAAGTTAGGTCTCAAATAAAGTGGTTAATTACAATATAAATTCAACTAATATACTATAAATTTATATGTGTGAAGGAAAAATAATAGAGTTGACAAAAAGAAGCTTACAGCAGCATTTAGCAGCCCAATTAAGAAGGGATATTCTACAAACAACATTCGGATTTTCCTCTTTCCCTTGGGTTTTACTCCATAGAATTGAAGCATCCTGAAGAAAACCTACACATACATTGTGATTTAAGAAACTATGCTTCTCATTCAAAAGTAAATATGCAGAAAGAGCTTCAAGGCTAACTATGAAGATGTAGATGAATAATAAGTCATGGCACGGAAGAGAGAGTGGATTACAGGATAATAAAATAAACCAAGCTACGAGAAAAAAACATGAGGATTTGAAATGCCTGTAAGCAGAACACCAACTACAAGCAAAAACACTTATTCCATTTCAAACCCGTCACAAATTTAAGGGAAAAGAGACACCTATGAGTATATGTGTAATCTCTTTCAATCAAAAACATTGAAAAATTGAATAGAAGCCTTTTTCAATGGAAAATTTTACAAAGCTAGGTCTTTGAATAGGATTCATAAACTCAAGAAGATATTGAATTTTTTTAAATAAATACAAAAGGAGCACACAGCAGTAACAGAAAACTAACTAACTGATTCACCAGATATGGGCCATAAGAAATTCAAAGCTGCTTATTGCTGAGTCCTAGAGACCGCTGAGCAGTTATTTTGAACATGACGACTATTTTATCCCCTTTAGCATCACATAAAGCAAGTAGAAAACTGGGCATTAAGGGTTTTCTAGATTTATCGATTAAGGAACTGAGAAACATGCCCCCTAGCTGCTGACTGAATGACACGTCATGAAAACATAAAGCATCTCAACCAGCAAGAAGATATGATTATCCTTCTGATGTGTTGGCTCGGTGAAAACCTTATGAATGCCTTTTGGCACAGATGACTAGAAAAAGAAAATGATATATAAGAAAGAAAAAGGAAGGAAAGAGGGAACGTTAGAACATAAAAGACTTGCAATTCCCTGGAATCAGATTCACAAACAAGTATGGGGTAATCAGACTCATGACAATGCACATTTTGAAGATTTGATTTCATAACAGACCAACAAAATGAACCTATCTCCAGAGAGGAGCAACGGAAAAAAATATTGCTATGAGTATATCATTATTATCTCATTTTAGTGATCTTAAATACCTACCTCACCAACATTGTGCTCCAGACATGCTTCCTTCCAGGTTGTGACAAACATCTGCAAAGCACAATCAGTGATAGAAAGACATTCGTCCATAGTATTTATCTCAGTTGTGGTACCATTTTTTATTGGTGTTGGATCAACCTTTTTATACTTAAAGTTAAAGTGCTTAAAAGGTAGGGGGTTTGGTAAATCCACTTCAGATTTTCTTTTTTTCCTAGGGGGCTCGGTAAATTCTTTTTTAAGACTGCTATTAGAAAGGGAGCCTCCCTGCTTATCACCCTTCACCACAAGCCGTGCCATCTCTTCTGTTGCAGATGGGTAGGGACAACTACTCATTCGCTCTGAACTTCTGCCAAATTGTGATGATGAGTTTGACCAACTGTTCATAATAAGGTTATCGTTCTGATCATTATCTGTAGAATAATCACTACCTTCATCTTCTGAGCTTGACGACGTAAATCGAATATGCTTTCCACAAAAAGACTTTTCAACAGAAGAAAATGACTCAACACGCTGAGCAATGGTGCTAAAGCGTTCATCTAACTGCTTTTTCTGAGAGGAAGAAATAGGACGCTTCCCAAGCTTGCCACTTTTCGATCTTAATGTCTTCAAACATTTCTCCAGCGTAGATTGCTCTGATTTTCTAGCTTCTTTTATGGCAGCTATGTGCATTCTGTGATCACAAAATCAGTAATTAGGATAACAATGCCTATTCAAGTCCAAACCAAATGTCAATTACTCATACTTACTGCTTTTCAATAAAACTAATCAATGCTATGTAATTGGAAAACTCTAGTTTGTTTTTTACTTATGTGCAAATTTAAACTTACATGAAACAAAATTTTGTTACCTGTAATAATGGTTCCATGGAGAGTTAAAATTCTATAAATAAGATCAGTAACATTGTTAAAAATTTCAAGCACAAAATAAAAGAACAATTTTAATGGAAAAACAAAGACTCCATGAATGTTCAAAAAGAAGAAAGAGGGGAAGAGAGAGGCCCCGTCGATTTTATTCGAGAGATAGTGTGTGCGCAAAAAAAATAAGAATTTACCGGAAAGAGGGAGAGTGTATCACAGTTGTTTGTTATGGGAGAAAAGATGAGGCATCAAGTTTATTGGAAAGAGATGCAAAAAAAATGGGAAATTATTGGTGGATTAAAATGAGGGCATAATAGGAAGAAGAAAAAACCTCCAAAATTCCACTTTTTTAGTTTGAGTGTACTATTCTAAAACGAAATGTAAAAAGAAACGGAAGGAGTATCAAATACCCTGATAAGATAAAAGCAATTATTTCACTTCTCCATGTGTGTTTGGGAGGACAGGGGAGATTGGTGGTGTCACGGTGTGTGCTAATAAAACTATAACTACATTGTCATAATGAACTGCCTATATGCATTTTTTTTCATAACCAAAACTTATAATATGTGTGAAAATTACATTTGATATGGAACTAGACCTCCCATTAGACTATTATATTATAATAGAAAGAAAAAACTTGTGACGGGGAAAGTGAGAATAGCAACACGCGAGAATAGGATCATTGCTAAATTGATATAAAAGAATGTTTGGACGACTAAGAATATGGAGTATTATTGAGGAATGCATGAGTGCGGAGAGAGAAGAAAAGAATCTTTTATGGGTGAATTAAGGATAAGGAAAGGAGGTATAAAATGAGTGATTCAGTTGGTAGGGAGGTTGCGCCAAGTGCTACCTATACAGTTTTCTATTCATCATTCCCTTGAACTGATCATCCTCTTCCATTTTACACCCTGGAGGTAAGGGGGTATTGTGAAGCTAATAAAACATTGTCTAAGGATATAATTCATCAAGAGCTTTAGCAATAGGTCAAATCTTCTGTCCGTAAAGAGAATTCATTCAATCATTATCACATAAACATTTTCAATCTATCTGCCTCTTTCTAATATCATAAACCACTGAACACCCTTTCCAACATTATACGTAAGATAAACAAAACATAACGTACCCCAAGTTCTGAATTCGAATCCCAAGCAGTTCCATGCTTTCAACGGACCGCTTCTTGGCAATAAACTCGAGAAACTCTTCAACCCCAACAACTGCTTTAGCTTTAGAAATGTCTAAAAACTCGCTCAAAAACTGAATTATCTCCTCGCTGGTTACCTTACATACTTCAGCCACATCAGAACGAACCGAAAAATAATGAATAACTAAAGGATGACGCAAAAAAGGCCCCAATCCAAGCTCTTCAAAGCTATCAACACCTTCGTTTTTGCATATGGCCAGTTCCAAATCATACAAAGACGTGATCCTCCGAACACCAACAAAGCAATGAACAAAAGCATTCACCTTCACAAAGCAACCAAAGCATAACATTGAAAACCAATCAACCCCTTTTGATCAAATTATCATTGAACTACAGCAAAACCAAAAACAAGAATAACCAAGTTTTATCCCACTAAGTGGGGTCCGCCACATTAATCAAATTAAGCCATAATGTTCTATCTATCATAAACCATTTTCGGTCAAACTCATTAATCTCTAAACCTTACTTAATAATTGTTTTTCTAGGTCAAAATTCATCATAGAACTAAACCAAAAAAATAAAAAACTTTGTTTTTATATTATATACCTTTCCTTCAGTGATCATAAGGCGGTGAAGAGTGGGAACCTGCTGCATTTTGATGCCTAAAGAGTTCAAAGAATCAACTTTTAGTGTCAATAGAGCTTTCTGAGAAACTTTCCATGCGGAGACAGAGTCTCCGGCAGCGAGAAGTTCACGGCAGGCTTTGGAGGAAGCGTTTTCAGCCTTATCGATTGCTTGCTTGGGATTCTCAGGCTGGTTTTGAGGCCGAGGAGCGGAGGCGGATTGTTTATTCGGTGGAGCAGTAGAGGTGGACGGGGGAGGGTTTTGCGGTGGCGGAACAACACCGGGAGGGTTTTGTGGCGGAGGAGCGAAGGCATATGGGTTGTGCTGCGGAGGAGGGAAGGGATGAGGCCAGGGAGAGTTAGGGAGATGGAAGTTGTGGGGAGGGCCGTAATAGTTGGGGAAGAAGGCGTTAGGGTTTGGAGGAGGTTGCCCTGGCGGTCGGTGGCCGCCGGGGAAACGGTGAGGGTACATACTGGTGGTGTTAATTAAGAGAAGTGTAGAAGAAAGTAAATAAAAATAAGAAGCAAAACTAGGTTTTATAGCAAGAACAATGTCAGGCTAAAAAAGTCATAGTACATCAGTACTAGTTCAACTTCAAAACTTAATATCTTTTTTTCACAAAAAAGAAGAATAAAAACATAATATCTTAAAATTATCCAAACAAAAAAGAAACATTAATGGGCTCAATTAAACATTTTATTAATATGATTTATTGGATGATGATATTTTTTTCTCCCTTAAAAAAATATTATTTTCTAATTCTGGTTTCTAATTATATTAGGTAATGTCTTAATTTATTTTATGAATAATGGTGTTTGTGAAATTTTGAATTGAGATGGTGAAGCAGAAGCAAATATGATTTCTCTTTGAACATACAAAAACTGGGGCCAAAAAAAATAATGTGGCTTTAGTCGAAGCTGAGTTTAATGCTAAAGGGCGAAATTTTTGTAGGAAAAGTGACAAAAATAATCACAGTTTCTCATCTTTTGATAGTTATTCACTCTCTCTCTCATGTAAAAAGATTCTAAATGCATCTTTACTCGAATTGTATTGTGGTGTTTTTTGTGTGGGTGGTTGTTGAATTGGAATACATGTTTTATTTATTTAAATTGCTTTGGCGGTTATGTTTAGAGAGGCAAATTGAACTAGTAGAAAAAGATGCGAGTAAATGGTGCACATTTGGAGGCTTCAATGTATTTTGATACCGGCATTAGCCTTGTTAAGAGTACTTTTCACGAGCATCCAAAACTATGACCAACCAGATTTTGTCTCGAGGTAGAAAAAAGGCTAAGAGTCCTGTTCTTAGAAATTTTATATTTTTTATGTAAGACAACTCAGTTACTATTTTGAAAATTTCAAGCGAAACCTAATTATTTGTCTAATTTAAAGTCAATCAGTTTTACTTTAGTTATTATTTTAAAAGGAAAAAAATCGTCTTTTTACTAAGAATTTCGCTAATTAACATCTGAAAAATCAGGGCATTGTTATGAAGAAACTGAATTCAATTCTTTTTTGACAAACATAAATTCTTAAATCCTACTAAGTTATGTCTCAAACCCGGGTAAAAGAAGAGGGTTGTGTTAGGCCTCGACGGCCAACTTAAAACTTTGTCGAATCTCTATGACATAGATAAATATGGTATATAATAGACCATTATGGCGTAATTTGATCCATGTAGCCGACCCCACTTAGTAGGATAAGGTTTGGTTGTTGTTGCCTGAAAACGAATCTTAGTGGGAAGTTTTGGTCAGACTTTATTTCCTTCCCAACCAAGCTTCAGATTACTAGAGGATCTTGCCCTAGGAATCATATGATTGTCCAATGATTGACTGATGTTTTGGGTGGGAGACCAACAATTTGAACCCTAAAGGATACCGGAACCAGTACTGTGCACAAGATATTAGATGTGATCAACATTAGGTGTGATAACTGATTATAATAAAGACACAAGATTCCAATTTGACATAATATTTCTCTCTACATAAACTATTCGGTCCTGCCTCCGCTACTGGATATAATAAAGACACAAGCATCTGTAATAATCAGGTGGAAGGTGGGACTAGATTTGAAATAGTACAATTTACACGGACTTGGTAGTTCTAATTCTAACTAGTCCAAAGCATCAGATAAACTGCTTCAGGAACTCTGTAGCCACAAGCCTCCCCCGTGTGTTCACTGACATTTTGAGCTCGCTTATCTCCTTTTCGATATCCTGTAATTTAAAATTCGTTATTATGCTAGTAGATGCCAACAAAGCAGAAGAATTACAATAATGGCAGAAAAAGAAGAAAAAGTATTGACAAGTCCTTGTACAAAGGAAACATGCAATGGATCAAGAGAGTAAACACTTTACATGTCAGAAAGGCTATATCAAAAGTAGGCAGCAGAAAACACCATCTTGCTCTAATTCATATTATCATTTTTTGGGAGGTGTTCATCAGTAATCAGTAAATATTTTAAAGCAACACAAGTATAGCAGACATGCCTCTACAATAAGTGTGTACGGTACCAAGTACCAGCTACAAGTATGTTAATGGGAAAGCAGTAAGCAGGCCCCTAGTGCACCTTACCTCACTTGAGAATTGAAACATATTGTTACAACCTAATAAAAGAATATCAAAATGTTGTTCGTTTTGTTCTATGGCAGTATGCAATGTTTTCTAAATGGTACAAGTTTTGATATTATTTAATTATTTGCAGCATTCAGGTAATTGACATTTTAAAGGTTGGACTTCTGATATCATTTCAGAAAATGTCATAGATATCAATCAATATCAGTACAAGCCACAAAATGAAATGCAAAATAAGTTATAGGGTCAATAAATTCTTGCCTCCATGAACTGAACTATAAAATCTATGAGTTTTTGCTTCTGCATCTCCTCACAATGGTAATTTGTAATAAGGAAGCTAATATCATATCCCTGCCAAGAGAAATAACAAAAAATATGACTTTCTGATTTGCTATGTCTTGCATTAACAATTGTCCAGCAAGAATCGTAACATTGTTAGCAAGGCAAATAATCCACCACAGCGAATTTAGAAAGACAAATACGAACCACTACTACTAAGTGAACTTGTTAAGGAATCAAAAGTGAATTATTTTATAAAAAAAAAAAGGGACATTTAATGTCAATGTCACAATTCATCGAATGTCTATAAGGAAACTGAGGCTTTGTAGAGTGAACTCCCACACACAGCACAACTAACTACACAGAAAATTGATCAATAAAAAAATTTATATTCACTGATTCCTGAACCGTTACTCTAAAGACACACATATGTATATAAGATGGTGCTAAAGTAGAAGGGGAAAATAAATTAAATATGAGGATTATTTGTAAGTCGACACTTCCTCGCCTGTCAAGTGTATTGTGTGTGAAGAGGATTTTCTCTCACCTTTTCAATCGAAGGTTAACTAGGAATTAGAAGATGAACAAAACGAGACTTGATAGTAATAGAGTATGTTGTATGTGTAAGCCTATGCTTGGCAGTAACAAGGAGTTATTTATTCCACGTAAAATCACGGAAACATGCAATATCTGAGGCAAACTCAACAAATATTTTTACTTTTTAGATTCAATGAAACTTCATACAAAGTTATCCCTCTGCCCTGCACCGTTATTTTACCTATCACCATTATCTAAACATTACTTTATTTGGTCGAAAAATTATCGCCAGACACTGTAGTTAAGTTTAAAAGGAAACAAGAGCTATAAACCTGCACAGGCTTTCTCCTCAGTACTTGGAAAGCCTCAGCTCTCATTGACAAAAATCTAAGAAATTTTTTCGTCAATATGTTTTCAAGTTCATCAGCCTGCTTCACCTGCACAATACGAATTAAAAATAACATAAGAATAAGGAATTAGGGACAAATGACAAAGAATATTGGCACGCCGTGTGTAAATCTGATGGTTGCTAACATGTTCCAATTTTGTTGTAGTTTGCTTATCTGCTAATAGAATTAAATTGTGAATTATCACCACAAGTTAATTGAAGCACAAGATCTGTAGCCAATTTATTGCTACTTTGGTGCCATGAAGATGCTCTTGTATTGGGGGAGAATGAACGAACATCAAGAAAGGATGAATGTATTCAAAATATTATATAATTTACCAAGTCAATAATACTTATATTAAAAACTCTTATACCATAATTCAACCCCGGTCTGATCAATGAACCATTAGCATTGTTATCATCTAAATTCACAAATCTGAATTTATTTAACTAAAGGAGATAACTTGATAGATTTCAACACCCCATCTAAGAAGACCTCTGAAAACTGATTGTACAAGACACAAATATCTGACCAACAGACCCAGTTCCTATCAAATATATCATAGTAATAATGATGGTCTTAGTAAAAAAAAAAACATTCTAGTGAAGGAAAAAAAGGGCTGAATGTAACCGTTACATAAAATATAGACACACTTTTCTGCCAAAACATTACAAAACTCATTTCAACAGTTGGATCCCATGCATATAGGCCTTACCTAATTACATTTCTAATATACCACTTGCAGTCTTGCACAAAATTTATAGTTTTTACAATCTGAAGTAATTAGGTAAGGCCTATATGCATGGGATCCAACTGTTGAAATGAGTTTTGTAGTTTATAGTCTACAGACCATACAGTAAAGCAATCTGAAGTCTTAAGGAGAGGTCCACCATAAGATTTATAGTTTTTACAATCTGTTAGTAACAAAAAATATTCCCAGCCAGAACAGACAGTTCATCTCTTAAAGAACCAGCATAAACTTAGTGAGAAATAATTTGTTTTTACAAAAAAAAGAAGAAAAAAGGTTTACCTTAAGACTTATCCTTAATGAATTGATAGAGGTTTCTATTAGGCATTTTTCAGCCTCATTGCGGCATATCAAAACCTATAACAAGAAGCAAAGCATTGATGCAACAATAATAATTTCTTTAAAGCATACATCATTTAGAAAGGATTATATGATATAAGATGGGGGTTTTACAGGATTTAGAAGGAGTTCAGGACTGGTCCTGCAAATAAAAGAAAAAAGGTATTTAGGTGAAAATCTGAACATGATTACTGGAGTGAGTGAGTGAGTGAGTGAGAAAATGCTTACTTGAGTTCAACCTCGGGTTTGTTATGTCTTTCAACTTCTTGACAAGGAAAATTCTGCAATTACGAAGATATGATTGATGATCGATCGGAAACAAAATGAATGAATATAGAAAATGATGTAGTGAACCTGGAGGCACATAGCAGCATCGAGTGTGTTGCGAATGCAGGTTAAGTATAAGCGTAATGTTGTGCTACCCTGAAATCAAACACAGAGAAGAGAATGAATTGAGAAGGAAAATTGCGATGAAGAAGAAGAAGACGAAGATTCAGTGTGTATCGTACCATTGTTTTGGGTCTGAATCCAAAAGCAGATTAGAAGTTGAAGTACGGTTTAAGCGAGTGAATGAATCGAATCGAATCAATCAATCAATCTCACCTCACCTGCTACTATTGCATTATATACAAAGGATTTATGCATATGTAACAAAAGTAATTTGTCAATCAACAACTATTAAAATGATGTAGGCTTATTAATTTTTACATTGTCGCCCATCTTTTATATTATTATTCAAATTGAAATTGACTTTTTTTGCTTGTGTATTTAAAATAATTTTTTAAAAGAAAAATCAGTAAAATTTACCCCGGCTCTCTAACTAGTATCATATCTAAACCTAAAAGTATATCGTAAAATTCATGGTATAAAGTATGACCTGGACCAGAACTATCTATTGAAAAAAGATTACTGATCTTTGCCCTGCATTTTTCGCTCGCACCCAACTGAAAAGATATTAATGCCCCTGCGTGAGTTAAGTCATGCAACATGAGTTAAGTCACGCACCACTGACATGTGCGTGAGTTAACTCACGCACCTTGGCCGGTGGTGAACTGAAGAACACACGTTTTTTGGACGGTGTTCAATGCAATTTAATTTATTTTGCACGTTTTTGTTAAGTTTTTTCACGTTTTTTTGACTATATTTATGGTAGGTATAACATATGTTACAACGTATTGAATAAAGTAAATAAATGAATTAGAATAAATTTAGCGTGAATTCGAATAAAAATTGCGTATTAAATAAATTCGAATGTAGTTACGTATTACAAAAAGTCAAAAAAATGCTTAATTAAACTCAGCGCGAATTCGAATAAAGTTGCGTATTGAATAAATTCAAATAAAAGTTACATTACATTATATAGACGGGTCATTACATTACATTCGGGAATGTACCTTCTAACTACAACAATTATCTTACCTCTAAATGGGGTAAATTCAAACTTGCTAAGCAGCAGGACTCCAGCAATCCACCGACATTTCTATTGTTCCATTCAAAAGATTAAATTCTTGTTAGGCTTTGTTTAAATGACGGTATTCAAGTGTCAAAAGAATAAGATCCATTCCTTGACACTTTAATACCTTCATTTAAACCAGTCTAACAAGAATTTAATCTTTTGAATGGAACAATAGAAATGTCGATCGAATGTTGGAGTCCTGCCGTTTAACAAGTTTGAATTACCCCATTTAGAGGAAGACAATTGCTGTAGTTGGAAGGTGCATTCCCTACCTAATCACGATCTTCTAACGAAATCAAACTTTTGATGATATCTTCAGTTGATCTCAGCAACGTTACCCGCATATCGATCCACTGGAACATGTTGTGCTCCCAAAACATGTTCTTCACGTTTTCGTCGTTCGTTAATTCCACCCAAGTGAATGATACTCTCCCCTCCTCGAACGTTAGACGTTTATACCAAACGTATTCCGTCCTCCTTGTGCCTCTGGGGTTTACTCCTTAGTTGAATTCATTCAGTTGATCCTTGAGATCTCTTAACGTTACACCAAGGCACCGAACCTTCAACTTCTAAGGCTCTCCGCCGTTGAATTGTGCATGAACGTCGATCCACCCCGCCATTGCTTCAAATCTACACAGTAAGATATTAAAAACAATCAATGAAAAACTCATTCAAACATTTCATCAAACACTTAGAGTGCAACTTATACATAAACCCTAAAACTCAAAATTACAACATTAACATGCGAACATCTAACCACAATTAAGCAACATAAGTTATTTACATGTAACACTGTATCATTTCTTGCAAGCAAGATCAAAATTTAAACAAACACTAAATCTAAAAAAAACTACAACATAAATATGCAAACATCTAAACATTTAACCAACACAAGTCATTTTTATGTACACATTGTATGATTTCTTGCCAAAAAAACCAAAATTTAAACACCCTAAATCTAAAAAAATTCTAATTTAAGAGAAAAAATTTAACATATAAATATAAAAGGTTAATGGTGTTTGATTATGAAAACTTACTTGTTATTGGAGTGGTGTTTGATTTGAACTTAAAGGAATTTTGAGTTTGGCTGATTTGAGAGAGATTTTTGAGATTTTAGATTAGAAATGAGGAAATTAGGTGTTCTGTCTTCTTTAAGACAACATGTAGCGTGAGTTAACTAGCGCGGCGCAAGTTAACTTACGCAGCGTTAGTTAAGTGGCGCAACGATTAACACTTGCGCTACTTAACTAACGTAGGGGCATTTTGGACATGGATGCAGGGTGCGAGTGTTTTGGGCTGGGGGAAGAGAATAAACCTTGAAAAAATAGGCATAAGATATTTTTGGCCGACTTTTTTATCTTTTCAATTATATCATTGATTTAAACTATTGCAATATTTTATTTTTCTATATATTATTTAAATCTTTAATTAAAATATCAGTTAAATATATCAGTATAATAGAAGGCACTTCATTCATATAGCACGGAAAAGGCATTCACAAGAGCCCTTCTCTCCAATTTATGTTTTTTTTTCTTTCACTATTACAAAGTAGTGTGCTACGTAATAGCTATCCTCCAATATAACTTAGTTGATAATTTCACATCACAATTTGATCCAATGTCTAAACAAACTATTATTCTTTGAAGAGTGAGGAGAGGTGAATATACGCATGTTTCACCAAGCACAAATTGACAGAAGTACAAAAAGGGGAAAAAAACTAAAAAGTACGAGAAAAATAAACAGTTGCTGCATCCTCAAATTTAGAGTCATTTACAAACATTGGATTTCAAACAGTAAATTAGAGATACAAAAGCAAAATGCAAAAAATGGGGGGAACGAGAACCCTTAGACTGACTGTACACGAAACTTATTGGCAACATAGAGCAAATGGCTAATGTTTGTCGAGGGGTAATTTTGAAGCAGTTTGAGATTTGAAGTGAAATCACCCGCTAGGAGGCGCTTGCGAATGAGAATTAGCATTGCACAACACACCCGGAGAAGAGTCTCCTGCAGAACATAGTGTCAGCTTCCCAACTAGAAAGTTCTTTAAGAAGAAAAAAGATACATACATTACCCAAACTCATTAACTTCCTGATCTACCATCACCAGTTCTATATACAGTTTAAGAAGCAATAGGAATTTCAAGTAGCAAACAATAATCACTAAAAACTAGAGACTTATGAAACACGCTCTATTGCACAAAAGAAAATAAGGAAAAAAAAATGTGTTCTAATGTCCCGATAATATGGCCAAATCTTCCATATTTTCTTAACAATCGAGATCCTCTAAAGTGGATTAAGAGTAGCAATGCAAAGTGAAACACTAATGAAAAATCAACACCAGTATGAGCAAATTGACACTAAAAGTAACTTCGCAACTTCAAATCCAATCTGACTTATTATTTCCATCAAAGAAACATGAGGCATTACTGAAATGCTACATGCCATTCAATTATTCACAAAGTAAATCGGAACAAGATTGTACCTGTGGACCCTCTGGATCACCTAAAAGAGTGTCCCAAATATGAAGGCTGTCAGCAAAATTGAATTCCTGAGTCAATAGGAGAGTGATCCACCTAAATGCATAGAATTGGGGATTGATCTGACATTCAAACGAAGAAAAATGAGCCATTACTGAAACACTGTTTAATAGCCAATATACATGGTTGAATAATTTGGCAAGCATGCAAACAAAATTGTAAACAGACTAATTACCCCTCCCTGTCGCTTAATTGGTAGATAAAAATAAAAAGGTATTAACAGACAAAAACTAATGGTCAAAGTAACAATTCTAACACAGGAAGTAATATCATTAAAGCAATGAAGCAGGAAAGAGCCCACATTTTTGTACTATTCCATGTTAGCTCATTTAACAAATTTAATAGAACGGAGTAGTGCACAAACAATTGCATAACAGTATATACCACAATGTGCGAACGAAAAATAATTAGCTAACTGTAATATCAAAAACTATAATAATTTAAAGTAGATGCACAGCCTACTCAATATATTTCCAAATGTAAACTAAAAGCAAAACTGTAACAATATATTAAAAACTCTTACTTTGGAAGTGATCTCAAGATGACGCCACAACTCTTCATCATGTTTTCTTAAAAGCTGTGACAATTTTGTAATAGTTGAACGGATTCCCACAACACTATTGTCTAGTTGCTGAACAAAGTTATCTCGTAACCCGCTCAATAGCTCAACAAAACAAAAGAATGCATCAGCTTCAGCAAAGGCCTGCATATTGTAATAGGGAGCTGTTAAGCACAATAAACCAATAATAAAAGAGAACATAAATGTACCATAAACATACATGACTCCTTATTGCTAACAATAATTTTTTTCTTCACATTCCCTTCCCGTGATCATACATCATAGCAAGATTTCTTGTCTAAATTCCCGTGAGCAATTTATACTGATCACACCTAAATTTTGATTTCATATTTACCCCCATTATAGCTTCCTCTTCAATTTATGCATACACTTGGAAATATCAACCAGTGGAATGAGGAAACAGAAAACGTGAAATTTTATGTGTGGAAAAGGTAAAGAATTACAGGTATGCATACGGTGCTTCTGATTATCACGGGTAAGCACTGTTTTAAACAGAATTTTCAAAATCAATGTTACACAAATTATTGTTAAAGGTTCCTAGGAAGATATGAAATTTAAATTAATAAGATTTTACACAACAAAAATATAATTAATTAAATGTAAAGGAGACTACGGGTGGACTTAGCAAAGCATGGATTAAGAAAAGAGGTTAACAAAACATTACAAAAAGAGGCTAACAAAACATCAGGGTCATATGTAATATTCTTCTCAATGATGGATTATAAACTGAGAACTAAGAGATTACAAGTCAAAAATATATAATATACTCACGGCATTTTCTTCGTCTGGGTCATTTTTGAACACGTAGAATAGAGGAGCCAATAACTCATTCATCCCTTGAACATACTTTACACCTGGATTTAACTTCGCAAAAATAATTAATATGTTCTTTAAAGCCTCCTGAAAATGACAGCAAAAATAAAAAACCAATAAGTTCATGCTGGAAAAGACTTGAATTATGGAGAGACTATGCCAATTTTCACAAAAATAAAGGAATAACCTGGTTAGATTTTGCAAATTTAGAATCACCAGAGAAAAAATGCATATCAGGATGAGTGCGCTTTACATCTCGGTCAATCTGATCTATGATTTCCGTATCCTACAAAATGCAAAGAGGATCGTTTACATCACAACAGCCTTTGCATACCAAGGCATTATAGTACATTAGGATCAAATTTATATACCTGTAATATAATAAGCATTAAAAAATCTAGAGATTAACGGATCAACAGTAGCAAAATTATAAACAGTATGTGGTAACAAATTTGCAAAGGACGTCATGTCATCGTAAAGACATTCTATTATTGGTAAATTGACCATGAGATACATACTCATTAAAATTATAGAAAAATGTCTCAAACTAGACAATAAAATAAGTAATTATCATTATAGATATAACAAATGTGTACTAGCAATCCATTTTTTGTGTAGGCATAGGAAGTTTCGATTTCATGCAAAACAGTTTCTGACTCTCAGTTGTCAACATGTCTCCGATTTAAGTAACATGTGATAAGTATCATGGATTGATGTGTCATTCAGCGATTATATATACAACAAAGTTGATAGTTTATGCATGATCAGAGACTTCATATAGAAATATTCAAATAACTAACAAAACAAGATTCATTTGCATTGTACCTGGAAGAACTGATTCCATACGCTGGTCTTCCCAAGACTCAAAGGATGCTCATCGTGAGGAATTTCTGATCTAGAGAGCAAGGCCCTGTCACGTTTGGCGGCATCATCAGCATCACCAATAGTGGAGTTGTACATCCTCCTTGTGATTTCTGACTAGCTAGCGACAGAAACATTCAGAGCCAAAAAGATAAAGCAAATAGAACAACATGCATTAAAAATCACCAACTCAACAAAGATTGCACTTGGACAAACATGCACTCTACAAATGTAACAGAAAAAACAGAGAAAAGTCTGATCAAATTCAAACATTACGATTAAGGAATCTTTCAAAACACCCCTCCCCCCCACATAATATGAGATGATAACATTATGATAACTTTGCTTGCTACACAACTGACTTACAGGATTCATTAGAATCTCCTCTTTGAACTGTTTGTACTGTGACCTCTTCTTAGCTAATTCAGATGACCAAAGCGCTCGATCCGGTGGAAGATATCCAAGCAAAAGCTGCAAACATCAACAAGTGTAAGTTGCGATAATAGTCTTGTATAATTTCACTTGCTTCTTTCCATAACAAAAAAGAACATATAGTCTATACCCCAACTAAATCCCCTATTTGGAAATCATCAATACACTTCCATCACTGCATTTCCATTCTTTGCCGCGAAAAACAAGACATCAATAATCATAACTAAAATCAATGAGAAAACAGTTTGAAAGAGAAATAGCAATAACACCTTCCACAATGTAGAACGTATCCCAGCAGAATCAGGCACACCTTGACATGAGATCCTCCTCAATTCCCGCATATCCATCACCTTCTTCGACAACTGAACCAAAACAAAATAAAACCATTCCAAAAATCAATACTCGCAAACACGATACTAAAACTATATGTTGAATTAGTGGTTAAAATAAAACTACCTCAGCCAATAATTGAGCATGGTGAGAGACGTCGTAAGCAGAAGGAGGCACGTCGTGGTCATGGTGATCGTCAGATCGCGAATCTTCAATTATCTGCTTAGGAGGAGGATCTTGAACAACGACGGGAGGAGACGGAGGCTGCGGAGGTGAAATTGGGCTGTGGACTGGGGAGGATTCTTCGGTGGTGGTGGTGGTGGTGGAGGGAGGAACAGTGGGTGCTGACCAGAGAGAGCTGTTAAGCCAATCGGGAACTTTCTTCTTCATCATTTTGAACGGTAATCGATGAATTTTACGTTTAGAGTTTCTGGATTTTCATTTCTCAAGAGAGAAGAGATGAACAACACATGACACTACACACACATGTCATTGGTTTTTTGGAATCTGTGTGTCAATTTTAATTCCTAAATTATCTTTTTTTAATTATTATTAGTTTTTTTTTTAATAATTAATCTTTTTCATTAGTGAAAAACACTATTATTTTTTTAATAAAACTATCCAAAAATTTTTTTATATAAAGTCAAAAAAAAATCTAAACAATAATGTAAATTTGTTAATACAGTTTACATAAGTTAGGGCCGATTTGCGGCTTTTTTACAAGATTCACAATGAACAATTCATCTTGAAAATTGAAAAACCTATGACTTAAGGACTCGTATCTTATGGGTTAGCCACTGAACTATAGCAAAAGTTGTAAATATTCCTTGTAAATTTGATATAGATATCAATTCAAAGTATTAACTTGAATTTAATTTTCTTGTAAAAAAAACTTGAATTTAATTTTATATTTTATTTATACTCTTTATAAACACCCATTAACAAGAAATAAGGCCGTAAATATAAGTCTTAAAATATAAAACAACTATATGCATTTAATATTATTTTTCAAAAATAACTTTAATAAATACTACTAATTTGTCTTAAAATAAAAAATTCAATATTCGATACGGTTATACACAAACTGCAATTTAGTAATATTCTCACCCAAATTTGACACATTAACTGTACTCCGCAAAAAAAAATTAATATATGTAAAATTTGTAATAAATGTTTATAATTAAAGGCAAATGCAATATCACTCTCTTTATCCTACTGATATGATATCTGGCGTGCTTTCAGAAATATGTTTGTGTACCCTTGAAAATTTGTACTTAAATTACTTCAGTATTCTAGAAAATGGAACTCTTCATGGGTAAAGTTAATTTAAATTTGACCAATATTACTTATAGTCTGATGTAAAAAAAAAAATGAAGTTAGTTCGCACCCCCTGGCCTAGGGTCCTGAATCCGCCACCGTGTATAATATACTTCTAAGTATCATGTATAATCACAATTTATAAAAGACAATCGTGGTTTCTACTAAAAACAATATAGTCATGGTTTTAACAAAAATTATAGAATTTTTTAAAAACATCGTAAAGGAATCTACGAAACATCTCAAACGAATCCAATAATATATTATTCTTAAAAAAATACAGGATATGTATCCCAACATAACTTTTCCTATTTTGGAATACTCAAAAAATAGATAAGCTAAACTTCTTTTTTTATGAAATGTTAAACATTTTTTTGAAGGAATGAAATGTTAAACATATTTTCTAAAGTATTTCTTTTGAAGGGATTTTTTTTTTTTTAAAGCATAATCATAACTTGATCTGATCTAATCTAATGATAATAATGTCATCGTGAGCTTAACTCAGTTGGTAGGAACATTGCATAATTTATGCAGGGCAAGGGTTCGAACCCCTGACATCCCACTTATGAGCTCGAATCACTGAGCTACTTGACAAAATAATAATAATAATAATAATAATAGTTTTTTTAAGGATAATAATAATAATAGTTAAAAATAAATAAAAAATGAAAACCATTTTTCAAGATGCGGGAAATGAAAATTAAATTCCTTTGTTTCCCCCATACATCGCACACTCGCACCAAATCAGACAAAACGTGAAAGCCAACATCGTGGCACGATTTTGGGAGGCGCGGCGCGATTTTCTTGGCAGAATGGATGGTTTCTGCTGAAGACAAATCGGGGCGCGATTTAGTGCTGGCATGACACGATTTCTGGATAAGGCTGTTGTACCTTGTGTCGTACGCTTACAATCGTGACGCGGTTTTTCACTGGCGCGGCGCGATTTCGTTTGTCACTGTGTACTATATAAGTGTTCCTTTGCAGATTTTTAAAGTAGAGCTTGAAGTGAGAGAAACTGGGATTACAAAGGAGGTAACTTTAGGGTTGAGTGTCTTTGTAGTGGGGTTCTCTTGGGTTGGAAACATTGTAAACACCTTGGGTAGTGAGATTTCACCTTTGGAGGAATCAAAAAGCTTCCTTTTGTGTTTTCTCTTAGGATTCATTGAGAGTGTGGGTGACATGAAAATGGGTAGAAATTAGGTCTTGTTCTTCTGTGAGCTTTTAAGCTATTCTCTTGTAACTCATTTGTATCACTTTCATCTTAATGGATTGGAGTGCTGCTCTCTCTCCCCTAGAGTAGGTCATATTGGACCGAACTGGGTTACCATCTTGGTGTGTTTGTTCCTTTCTTTCATTGCTTATCTTTATTGCTTTGATTATGCTTGTGGTGTTGCTCTACATTTGATTTTGAGTCTGCTTTTGTTGTTGTTGCTTGGAGACACTTTATCCATTGATTATCACTTCCTTTGCTCCACACATCTTTGTTATTCATTGGTGTGATTTTGTTCGAATTCACAACGGGCGCTAGATGTGTTGCAATCCGTTCCGAATCCACCTCTCCTCTTGCAAACAGATCTTTACTTCAATTTTCAAATAATCACCGTTCCAAGTATTCATCCTCTGTTTTTCCCCCTAAATCTTTATTTTGCATGAGACTCAATAACACTTACTGAATCGTTTTCATAAATTATTTTCTTCTAAATCGCGAGGTTTTTGTGAATTTCACTCATTTCACTTATTGTTAGGGGTGGGCGAAAAAACCAAAAAACCGAACAGAACTGAACCGAAAAAACTTAATTAACAGTTTGGTTCGGTTCAGTTCGGTAGCTAAAATTCGATTTTGGTTGTTATTTTTCATATTTTTTCAAAGGTATCAATAATAACAGTTCAGTTCAGTTTGAAATGCAAACATATTTTAAATTTAGTAAACAGTTTGGTTCGGTTCAATTTTCATCCCCAACTGAACCATGCTCACCCCTACTTATTGTTCCGTTATTTTGCAGAATATAATTCCATATTGTTTTTATTTCTATGCTTGCTTAGGTACTTGTTATCTGAATAATAATGTCTAATTCACCAGACAAGGTAATGATTCCACCCAAGAAGATTGCAAGGCGTGATAATGACGATAATCGAGATAGGATAAGCGACTTACCTGACTGCGTTCTACTTCAGATTTTGTCATTATTAAATTCCAAACACGTTGTTCAAACTTGCGTTTTGTCCAAAAGATGGAAACATCTATGGAAACGTATTCCAACTCTTATATTGCATTCTTCAAGATTTTCCACTGTAAAGAAATTTGCTATATTGGTGTCTAACATTTTGACTCTTCGTGATGCCTCAGTTGCATTGCATGCTCTAGATCTTGACCGTATAGGCATTATCGAGTCTTGACTCCTTTATAAGATATTACAATATGTTTCTTCCTATAATACCCACATCCACCATTTAGGAATCTCTGTCACTAGTGAGAGTTATCTCATTATGAACTGTGTTTCTAAATGTCAGGATCTTACGTCTCTTAAGCTTTCAGTTCGCGATAGATGGGGTAGTTATGAAACATTATTTCCAAAATCTTTGAATTTACCTTTGTTAACCTGCTTGGATCTAAGTAATTTTGCATTTAGTGGTGATGAGAACAGTTGTGTTGAGCCCTTTTCCACCTTTACCAGGTTGAATAGTTTGGTCATTTGTAATTGTAAGGTGATAAAGGATGCTCAAACCCTCATCATCTCAAGTGAGACACTTGTCAATTTAGCTTTGGATTATTATTCATCTACATCTAACTTTGCCAATACCTGATGGAATAGTCGACTTCTTGCGACAAAACTCCCCGTCAGCGGAAGTTAACATCACAACAAATTATAGTTGTTTTAATATTAAGCAGGTAGTTATTTAAAAACCATAAGGGAGTTGAGTGTGGTAATTTCATTGAGAATACGAGCTTAGATAACTTCAAATGAAACAACCATAAGAGTTTGTCATTGCTTGTTATTAAACAGGATGAAGAATCCATAAAGGGGGCCAAGATCACCGGCTATCGTTCGCAATATGCCGCACCTGCCTCCTCCCCTTCTGCACATGCTAAGGCCACCGAGTTTGCTTCTGCCGATGCTCTTGCTAATGTATGTGTTGAATTATGTATGTGTTGATAATGATAGTTCAGACAATGGTATACAAGAAGTGGAGTGCATCAAATGCAGAGGGAAGCAAAAAATTCAAGTAAAAGATCGTACATCCAAGAAAGAGTCTACCACACGTCAGATGGGAGATGCAATTGCAGCATGGGCTCAGGCATGGGGTAAGATTGTGGAGGATAGTTCTTCACATGTAACAACAAATTGTTCTCTTACTAAGTGTGTGGTTGCTCTTGAAGAGATAGGAGACATTTCAGATGACATCTACGGGAAAGCCTTGGAAAAGTTTAAGGATCCTGATTGGAGGGAAATGTTTATCGCCATGTCTACTGATAGAAGACGTGGATGGCTATTTAGACTTTAAGGATAAAACTTCACTTTTATATGTGGTCATAGTGATGAGACACTTTTTTTAGTGGTATTTATGGTTATATTCTTCTTTAAGCTATTTGGTGAACAATTGTATGTGTTTTTATTTGTTGTTTATAGTGATGTTATTAAACATTTTAGTTCACTTTCATTGAATATCTTGTTTTTAAAGTTTTGTTATGAGATCATATGATATGTTATAACTATTATTGATATTGATATAAGTGGCGATTCCACTTATGATGCAAGTGAAGTGATGGTGAATTTTCATATGTTCCCTCTCTTATTTTTCTGGGTATCAGAGTCTAGTTGCAAAATTATGTTGATCTCTTTGATAATGTGATTTATGACTATCATTAGAAACTCATTAACAAAGCTAAGGTTCTAACTTCTAAGTAGTGAATTTGGTGTTGAATTATTAAATGGATTTGGAACAAATTGTTTTCGTTTACTTCAAATGAAGAAAGCAACATTTTCTTAATTTTTGTAATAACATAGAGTGGGTGACTATTTAAGTTATTGGAGTCGTGTTTACTTATCCATATTTTTTTGTTTAATTTCTTTTTATATGGGTTGGGCATTATAGGGTTGTATTAGTGCAATTGATGATTCACATGTAAGTGTGTGAGTTTCTACTGAGAAACATATTTCATGTGACAGTAGAAAGACAACGATTGCATAGAATGTCTGGAAAAGAGAGATTATCTCTCTCTCTCCCTCCCTCCCTCCCTCCATGTTTTTCAACTTGTGACCATGAGTAATAATAATTTTCATATTTGTTGATGATTATAAGAGATTACATTACATGAAAAAATATTGGATCTTCGCAGTTCATCATACTCTTCATGAATGAAATGTTTGTGCAGTTATCTTGACGAAAATAGAAGCTAATTGCTTAAACTCTTTGATTGTGTTGCATTGCAGGAGCCCCTCCCTTCTTTATCATCGGCACTTTGGGCTGATATTATGGATGTGTGTCGTTTAAAAGAACTTAGTTTGTTTTCGTTTTGTTGTTTACTTTTTTTTTTGCTTCTTTTTCTGTTTAATATGTCAAGCCTTTTTTCTTCTTTTCTCATGTAACCAAAATAAACAAAAATAAATCTGATCAAGAGTTCGATTTCTAATTCTTGCGTGCAGAAAAAATTCAGTTGGGAGGAAAGAACTCATCTTGTGTGCTTCACATGTTCGCCCAATAGAAATCATAGCCATTGTTAAACTACGATAACTCTGTACTAACAATATGGTAAATACAAAAAAAAATAAAAAAAATCATCAAACTATCCAAAATACATGCATAAATGGTCCTTCCCATTGCATTCTAGTTAAATAACCACTCTTTTAAATAAAATAAAAAAGGATGAAGAACCAAAAAAATTGATATTAGTTAAAATGACACTGATTACCATTTTACAATTGTATCAAAGAAAATTTAAATAAACAAATGTAAACCTACCACTTATAACCTGATTGGGCATAAATATTGTCCAGATTCCCTATATATAATAAAGACTGCAAGAAATAGAGGATATGGTATTTTTAAATTGATCTAAGGTGATAATAGCGTACAGAACAAACTAATTCCATCAGCTGCACAGTGCAACACATGTCTGTGCAGCCATATCAATTATCCACATCATATAACTCTATTGTGTTTTTGACGTAGCTCCTCTCATCTGATAATCATTTTGGAGACGATCTCTCTAGTGAAGATGTTTAATTGTAGTTCACCACATAGAAAAAATAAACATTACTTTCCACTGAACCCAATATTAGCAGCATTATATCATACCAGACAAACTATTCATGTTCTACAAATAAGTGCAGTAGTTTTAAACTTGCCCCAAGCCAATGTTTGCGTTAGATGTTCTTGTAAGATAAGGTTATAGTCACGGACATGTGAGTTATAGGTACCTACTTTTGTGATCATGTACCACAATAATAGTCAAACAAACAAATTCACAATTTATATTAAGCTCATTGCTAAACCAATTAATTTCCTCCCGCTTACAGAGCTTCATCACCACCTCCAGTTTGTTGTTTCATGACATCGATCTCTGCACCATTTTTCAATTTGAGCTGAAGTTCATGAAAAACAGAATCAAGATGAGGAACATTACATAAAAATTACTTTTATAGATGCAGCAACATTTATAAGGATGTGAAGTAACAAAAGAGATATGACAAAATCATCATTGGGCGTGAGTGATACCCTTTTTTACTAGGCTAACAACAAACGAACAATCTACTTCAACAAGAAGGAAATGTATAGGTAAGCTTCCGGCGAGTTTCAAGCAAAGATGACATTAGAGGCATGGGTGGATCTACCATAAACCTTGGTGTGGCTAAAGCCACACTAGATTTTTCCCAAAAATAAATTTACATACGAAGGATGTTTATAAAAATGAAATGTTAGAGGAAGTTGACATCCCATTTTGTTCTAATTAGCGTTACAAATAAACTTCGGTTAAGAAAACCGGTCCAAATAAAACTATTATTAAAACTGTTAATTTGGATGAAATGGTACATTGTCTTAAATTTCATTGGACCAAAAGACAAGTCTTCGATCCTCCCCTGTGTAGAGGTTCCTAGGTTCCAATGGAATTCTTTAATGAAACAGCATGCTGAGTCTCTAATTATACCACCACAAGCTGCTGATCTGTCAGAGGCTCTAGCCTCTATGGGAACCGTCAATATTAAGTTTCAAAAAATTATTATGAGGCTGCCGAACAATGTGTAATCCTTTCTTTAGGTTTCCAAAGTAAGAATTGGAGCTAATAGTACGAGTTGTATCAATGACATGTACAAAACTGTCCACTATATTGCGAAGATTTGTATCAAGATCTTATTTGCCATCAAAAGCAAGCAGATTCGGTCTTTCCAAAGAGCCTACACCATCATCACAAAAAAGGTTGGCCAATGCAGATTGGTACAATCAATATCCAGGGTAGTAAGATTCCAATTGCCAATCAAAGACCAAAACTGAAGAACTTCGCCGAACACTTTTGATCATGAATGCAAGAGACACCATTAGTCATGTTTCTCCTACGTCTTTCATAATTAGTAAGAAGACGAGCATGACATAACTTCCAAAGGTGAGCTCTAATTCTTTGAGGGTCATGCCAAGTCCACACCAGATCAAAGAGAGGGTTAGTGTGCATAGTGGTAGTATGATTTTTGGAAAGGAACTCATAGGCAGATTTAGCAGAGAAAGCTCCATCATTAGATAAACCCTAACTAGGGAACTCCCAAGTACCATTGAGAGGAGGACGAAAAGGATTATAAAAAAATAAAATAATAAACGTAAAGGCAAGTACCATTGAGTACAAGAGAATTTACATGGTCGATATTGCAAGGGTATGAATTAGTCTCTCAAATTTACGAAATAGTAAAATTAACCCCTTTACATTATGTAACATTAATCAAGTAGGGCTGTTTGTTTAAGATTGTTAAAAAAATCATTTTTGATGTTTTAATTATGTTTGAGTAAGTTTGTTTCAAAAATAATTTTTATGCCATAAATAAAGGTTTTTTTTTTTATCTTTCAAAAAAAATCATTTTTAATGGAAAAGAGAAATAAACATAATTTATGGTGTAAAAGATTTTTCAACCGTGTTAAGAAAAACTATTTTGACATATATAGTTTTTCAAATTGAATGCTTTTTCAACTAATTTATGTTTTTCTTAATATCCAAATTACTTACGTGTATCAAAATCACTTTCGTTTTAATCTATAATAAATGAACTTTTAGTCCATCCATCAAAACAATGAAATACTTGTACATTGACTCGAATTGTCTTTTTTTCTTTATGCATCAATACCATCATAAAACCTTTAAATTGTAATGTTAAATTTGAAAAATGGACTAAATCGAATGATATTGTCGAGGTTAAAGGACTAAATAAATGGGAGCTTCTACGGTGCAGTAAGGAAACTGACTTTTTTGAAAAAGTTAATTTTGATCTTAATGTTTATTTCATTTTTAAATTGTTGATTACTGATTAATGATCAATAGTAATTCATCTAATAATGCTTGAAACATCTTGGACTTACATGTACTGTTTTATCGTTGGAATCTTTAACATGCAAACAGAGTTGATGATATTATGTGACAGTCTTAAGTGTTACACTTTGTGGGGTGTTACGCTTATAACAAGGTAGGATAAAATTAGATTAAGTGTAGTCTTATTAATCTGATGAATTGATGATACTATGAGGACTGAACTTTTGATGTCATTGTACAAACAGTGGGGTGTTACTCATTACATTTTTTATGTTATAGTTAACTAAAAATGTCATTTTCATGACTTCACCATAGAATTTTCTTAAATATATTTCACTATTTTGATAGACTAATTTTACAAATCGTTACAATTTCAGGAAAGTAAATGTTTATGTTCTGTATATAAATTTCTGACCCATCTTTAGAACATGTGTCCATGCTAGTATAGAAGTGAACGAAACTACAAAAAGGGAAGTAATTAATTTAATAGTTATGTACAACATTGTTTCTTGTTTTAGGGGCAACATTGTTTTATTTATAGAAATGAAGGAAACTATAAAAGAAAAGTAGAAAAGCAGAAGATATGAAAGAGACTAACCGTTCTTGGTGTTTGACGATTTCCGTTAATACGCTTGCCTTTATGCAAAAAGGTGACAGTCCCATATTCTAAGTTAGACTGTTGACAATATTTCTTGAATGGTATGCTCAAGTATCTGTCCGGGTTCACTTTAAAGAATACCTTACTCCCATCCTATATTTGAATGAAGAGAAAAACCACAATGGTACACAACAAAAAGGTTAGAGTTGTACAGACACACTTGACATAAATTTAAAAGTTAACACATGGACTAGACAAATGTATGGTCTCGTATCTTGCTTGAACCTAAGGCTGAAAAACTGGTTTTGGAGAGAAAATAGGAGCAAAGTAAAAATAACGGACAGCATTGTGATTTAGCCAAAGAAAAATGCTAAGTTGCTAACAGAATACATACTAATTAAAAGTAGAGAAAATTACACTTATAAGAATAATTCTTGGGTGGACACAAGAATTTAGACCCTCTATTTGGTCACACACACAAAAAAATGAACATGCTATAATCATTTAAAAATTAATGATTATTTAATTGTTATTTTTTCTACTTTTTTCTTTTTATGTGTGTGTGACCAAATAGATGGTCCAAATCCTTGTGTCCACCCAAGAGTTTCGTTAACTTAATTTCTGATGATAATCTAATCATTTATCTTTTTCTCATTGCGATTTTGCCCTTTTGCTCCATTAGCATATGGATTTTTAAACTTCATGAATCCGAAGCTTGAAAAATCCATATGCAAATTAACCAAAAGGACAAAAAACAATGAAAAAGAAAAGTTAAAAGAATAAATTGTTATCTGAAATTAAGTTATAGAACCATGAGTGTACTTTTGCCTAAAAAATATAGTTAACTTTGTATTTTGCAGGAGAAAGAGAAATTATAATTTTTTTACAAAAGAAATGAAAAAATTAGAATTATAAATAACATAGGGTATAATGAAGTAAATATTAATTTTGTTTACTAGAACCACATATACCCTCCGTCCCAAAATATAAACAAAAATTGGTCAACAAAAGTTAATGTGTTTGGTTTAAAATTTGTACCAACTACATCAACTTATGTTGACTCATTTTTGCTTACATTTTGGGACGGATGAAGTATATGATAAGGAAGTGTGTATTATATATAAATAAATTATAAATTAGCTCCCTTGTCTCCCTTCAGTATTTGGAGTTTTTGACAAATTTTTGTATAATTATTAGTAAATCACATCAAATATTAACCTTGTCTTTGAGCAATATCTAAAAAAATATATGAAAATGAAAGAGAGAAAAGAAAACCCTACTTAGTTATGCAGTTAATAATTTTACATATAACATTGGCAGGTAAAATAAGTAAATAACATGAACTGAACAATGTAATGTTTTTAAAAAAAAATAAAAAATTATCTAGGAAAATAGAACGGAAAGGAGTGGTTCATACCTGAGCCATAATTGAAAAGTTGATACGAACATTATCATCACCAGAAGCTTCATCCATTTCTGAGGCCTTTCTCTTACCATTGGAAGCCATATTGCTCATATCTACATGTACACACAAACACAAGAAAAGAATTTCAGATTTTCATTAACAGCATATGGACTAAAAGACAAGATAAAAAAACAACATACATGACATTGGTCCCAAGGTGCTACAATTGCTGCTATACTCACTGGTCACCAGCTAAAGGATACGAAAAGATTAACAACAGAGGTTTTGGATCTTGAAAAAGGCTCCTGTGTTGCGTAAAAAAAATGGATAAATCTTTAATAAGGAGTAATTTTTTTAGGTGAAAGCATTATTGATTATTTGGTAGTGAAAAGTTGTCAGTTTCACAAGTGTGTGTTAAGGTATGAATGAGAGTTTTTATGACCGGTCAGGTAAGTTCTCTACATTTTCAAAGTAAAGTGACGTAAATGTTCAATTATATTTTCTGATTCTGGAATATATTCCTGAAAAGTGACTAGGTAGTACTAAGTTAGGTTTAGGGAATCCATTTCCCTGTAGTAGTATGTATGTATGACCTCACGTGATTGTTGCTTTAGTTCACATCCATCCAAATATGCAATATCTATCTATCTATTTATCACTCGTTCCATTTTAATGAGTACTAATATTTTTATTATACAACTTTTCAAACATTTTTTTTCTCATTTTTTGGGTTGGAATAAAAAATAGCAGAGAGAAATAAGATGGGTTTTCTAGGTTTAAAGATGATGTATTAATAAATACATATAATTTATTAATTAAAACTTGTCACCTCAGCAATGTTGAACAAACTTAAGCAATTTTTTTTTTGTCTATTAGTCTAATGGCTGGAGGTCACACAATTAAATGTGGAGAAGTAGGGTGTTCTGGGTTCGAACTTCGGTTCTTAAATAAATTATGCAATGTCCCTACCAATAATAAATTATGCAATGTTTCTACCAACTGAGTTAAGCTTACGGGGACCAAACGTAAGCAATTTAATCAAGCTATAAATGACAACTTTGTAAGTAAGGTTAAGTTTAAAATGACCTAATTGAAAGGAAAAAGATTAAAGTCTTTTGTCTAATACCAAAGGTGCAATTTTCACGGATAACACTTGTAGCACTTAGGTGACATAACATTTGATGACATTGATGATATTGGTTAACTACAATATCAGAATTTTTGTAAAATAGAGAAAAAAAATCACTTGTAATATCCTGGTTAGCCAATATCGCCAAATACTATATCACTCAGGTGCTAACTCAATTTTCACACACTCATACAAAGTCAAAGAGAAACACCAACTTCATTAACAAAATTCATACAAATTGTAAAATTTCTAACATGAGCCTAAGAAAAATGCTAAATATAGCGACAAAATCCCACCCGATAGTTTCACGAGCGTTGTTAATTTTTACACCTATAAACTACAAAATACCTACTTCCATTATTTATTGACATAGCTTCAATACTTAAGATACTACTGACAATTGGATGACCTATGAGGGCTATGGCAGTGGTTTAACAATGTGACGGTGGGTTTTGTTTTTCTTTAAAGATGGGTCTTTTGTTTTCCTTTTTCATTTTATCTATTTAGTAGTGGTAGTTTTCTTGTAGAAATTAATAGTAATGGCTATATAGAGGAAAATTGATTAGAAAAAAAGCTAAATAGAAGAAAGGAATGTCAAAATACAGCATTCGTGAAAATTCTCGTGAAAAAGGCTTCGCGATACATAGCATGGCTGGCCAAAAAATTCAACCATCGATGTTCCCTCGACAAAAAAAAGAAATCGATGTTAATTACAATAGGTAATTCTTGTTAGCTTTCTTTGGCAAATTTATGTCAAAATATCATTTATGAATGGAAACAAATACCATTAGTAAGTACCGACATTTGTCAAAAAAGTCTTCTCGAATTACTATCAAAATTTTTCATGTAATAACTATTTGATATGAAATATCTATGATCTTTTTTTAAAAAATATATCTATGATAATTGTATTTGTCATGTAATTAACTAGCGAAAAAAAATGTAGAATTATAAAATTTACCATTAATTTAATGGTGGATTTTAGGATGAGGGTCCAACCAAGTCCCTCACCTTGAACCATGAAAAAAAACCATTAGATCATGTTGTCCTACCGGATCTTACAATGTACCCCTTATACATAATTATTTCCTTCTTTCTTCTCGGTTCCTTTCACGCTCCAACAACTACCATCAACCACCCATGGCAGGTTTCACTCTCTTCATTT
>Ga0315915_1000155_pt1 | contig 55164 bp, 32 predicted proteins | sample MpolbnodulesMG_FD_207738 | JGI IMG/M metagenome (GOLD analysis project Ga0315915, IMG submission 207738) | Medicago polymorpha root nodule microbial communities from Los Angeles, California, United States - branched nodules | ecosystem: Host-associated > Plants > Roots > Nodule | place: USA... | reverse complement strand
CCACATAATAGTCTCTATGCTTTAATGATATCCCACTTCTCAATAAAGTTTGACTACGGATACTTTAAGAATAGTTTTCTTATGTTTAACGGGGTCTCACAATTAAGTTATACTTAATGTTTCATTAAACAAACTAACTATTCTAGGGACTTTATTATTTTGAAACAAAACAAAAACAATAAAGAAATGCCTTATTATTTATATATTCACAATATATATTTATATCATATATACAAAGCCAAGCTCAATCAATATAGATTGGCTATTAGGGCTTACTCCAATAGAAACAATACTATTTTTGAGGATCAACATTGGCGTATTCAAGACGTGGTGCGAAAGACCTTTTTGTTACATGATGAATGCATTTCTTACCATCCTAATCTTGGTTTGGACCCACACTTGTCCTCCTGAAGGTACACTCAAACTTAATATTGATGGTAGTTTTCTAGAAGATTTTGGTTGTTTAGGTGCTGGTGGTGTTGTTCGCAACCACGATGGAGAGTGGATAGCTGGTTTTTCTCACTATGAAGCTGGAGGTGATGCGTTATTAGCTGAGTTGTGTGCTATCCAGATAGGTCTTGATTTTTGTATTAAAAAAGGCTATGTCAATATTATTTGTAAGAGGGATTGTTTGGAAGCAGTTAACTTGATTACTGCTGGTCGTGATCAAACCTTGCACGCTTATGCTATTGACATCCTTCATATTAAAGATGCTTTACATGAAAATGTATATACAACATTGGTGCATGTTCTTAGGAAACAAAGTATGTGTGCAGATTTTATGGTTAAGAAAGGATCACATGCAAGGTGTTCTGCTTATTGGAACTGCCCTCCGCCTGGCATGGAATCTCTCATCCTGAAAGATAAGCTTGGAACTTAATTTCGTATCTCCCCCTTTTTTTTTTTTTTTCTTTTTCTTTTTGTCTCGTTACATTGTAACACTACCAAAAAAATATTAAGAAAATTGAAGTTTACAAAACTAACCTTCAATTTAAAACTAGTTTCAAATAGTTAAAATGGTTTTATTTGTCAAAATCAAGTGGGAGTAGGCTTGCTAACTTACTCCTTCATGTTTTTAGGTGGGAGTAAGTTAGCAGCCCCCATATATATATATATATATATCTTATTGACCCAAGCTCAGACGGACGGCGGCGGTGCGCGTGTGAGATATATATTTTCTTAAGCGCTCACTTATTCACAAAAGTGGGTACCCAAGGACAGACTATTTGAGGTAACCCTCCACTTATATAAACAATATCAATGTGTGTGTTTTATCCTATAAGGAACATTTTTATCAATTTAATAACACTAGTTATATCAAATGAAACTTTGCTTTGTGTTTACTCTTCCAACTTTCACTTTTTTTTGAGTAGTGTTCCAACACTGATCAACATGGTAAATTTGTGTCTCGTTTTATGCACAAAATTACATCTTCAAATACTCTTGCAACTAAATTGCGGGCAATTCAAAATCAGGGAGGGTCGTATTTTTACAAAGTGGGTGAAAGTTGAGGGCTAAAAAAACGTTTTTGATACGGGTCATGTTAATTTGCGCCTTTGGAGCATTGGCTAAAAAAGCCATAAGAGGAAGTTTTAAATTGAAAAATATGCTTTTTAAACTTTTTGATGTATTGACTGCACAACTTTCAATGTAATTCTACTACATTTGATTCTTTAATCAGTGTAGAAACACTCGTTAGTATTTCACTTTTTAAAATAGGGGCAAAATCGCTAGTTTTAAAAACTTGGACCGCCAAAAGTGCATTTTAACCTAATTAAGGTCAAAATAGACTATTTGTATTATAATCCTCTTTAGTGGATTCAAACTTTATACCTTGAAATTACCAGGTTCAACTCCTGTAAGTTAACTTCTCTCTATTGTATTTTTTTTTTTTAAGGAAAACTTCTCAACGTTAAATTGCTTGTTCTAACATTTATATTATCACGTAATGTCAACTCCAAATTTAATTATTATTAATAGCTAATTTTGGTCGGAATGTTTTACGAAAGAATTTACACTTCATCTCGAATTATAAAAAGAAGAAAAAATCATTCCAGGTTTATTAAGAAAACTACTCAAACATTACAATTTAGAGTATAGTTTTTTGAGAAATGATATTTGTAGAATCATTTTATGACAACTTTCTCTCTTATACTCACATGATGTACTTATCCTTTATCTTCTTCTTTTTTCTCTCTCTATTGTTTTTAACCAATGAAAAAAACAAAAATAAGGTTGTCACAAATGTTGTCATCAAATGGTTGTCAAAATATCATTACTCTAATTTTTTATGTTCTCATTAAAATTAATTTCATGGGAAGATGAAAAAACATTTTTTATTGTTTATTTGTTATTGAGAAAATGAGAGGTGAACAAATTAATTGCAATTTGTATTTAATTTCACTTTAAGAAAAAAAATAAATTTTTTTAATAACATAATTAAATGGGACAAAATTTGGTCCTTTTTTTTACAAACTATACACTACCCCCTTTCTCTCTCTTTTCTCTTTCGTAAACCCTAGTCGTCATCCTTTTTTTTCTTCTTGATATCGAAAAGGGTGATTTAAGGTCGGTTTTGATCTGAAATCACCCATCCTGGTTGTCTTTTCTTTCTATTTTAGGTGAATAAGTGATATATGTGTGTTTTTTATTTCTTGTCTTTGTGCGGTGTGTTTTTTATTTCTCGTCTTAGTGCGTTGTTTATTTGATTCAGATTGAAAGAGTATCTTTGATCAAATGCAAATTCAATCAATGGTTTTGACGTCGTCGATGTTGCAGATACGGGACTTGAATATAGTCATATTTGTAAGCATATGTTTTATTTCCTTTTATGTCATTAACATGGATGTTGTGATCCTTTTTATTTTTAGTGACTTTGAATTTGTATTCTATCGTTATCAATATACTATATCAATTTGAATGAATGAATATGTTTTTGTCAAAATAAAAATAAAAAATTCCTCTTTTTTGTTAATAATGTAGGACAAAGAAAATTAGTTTTTTTACTTACTCCCTCCGTCCCATAATAACTGAGTCATTTGCAAAAAAAAAGTGTACCAAAATAACTGAGCAATTTCACTTTTCAATACGATATTAATTACTTTTTTTCTCTTTATAACTCTAATTGATACTACTTCCATCATTTTCAATTCAATATATTCCACTTTACATTTATGATAGTGGAGAATGCACCAATACTTTACAAGTGCACTTAAAACTATTTTGTTCTCTCTTATTCATTTATACATTTTTCTTCATACATGTGAAATGAGCTTTTGACTCGGTTAATTCGAGAACGAGAGAGTATTTGTTAAACCGTTGAAATTCACGTGACAGCATTGACCGGAGGGAAGTGAATCTAAATATAAAACACACACAGATAGAATAGAAACCTTTAGTCATCCCTCCTCCTTCTTCTTCTTCTTCCATCTGATTGAAGCAGGATATGTTTCGCAGAAGCTTTAAACCCGTGAAATGGTAAACGTCCTCCTCCTTCTTGATTGAAGCCAGTTACAAAGGAGAGTGTTTTTAGCCTTACTGATTTCGTGATTTTGTGTAGTAAAAATGCATTGAGGATGGCTACTTCGCGTATAAAGATTATGAAACACAAAAGAGGACTCCAGGTGAAACAACTCAAGTGGGAGTTAATATATTTGCTCCAGAGTTGTCAGTCTCACACTGCCACAATCCGGGTACGTACGTAGGTAAACAATAATATATAACAACAAATTACCATTTTCACTGTCTTGTTGATTTTTCACGTGTTTTGTTTTCAGGTTAAAGCTTTTGAGATGGAGCAGAAGAAGATGGCGGCATATGATGCTATTGACATTTACTGTGAACTTATCGCATTACGCATGCCCTTGATTGAATCACAGAAGTATTGTTTTCTTTTACCAGATTTTACGTTGTCTCAACATGTCATGCTTTTATTGTTGGGTAAACAAACATTTTTATACCTAAATGTGAGAGATGTATCGAAATTTCAAACACATTTACGCTTTGTTTTTTGTTGATCAATTTAGTCCATCAAAATGACTAACAAAAGAAGCACTAAGGATTTGTTTGCAATTTTGATACATTTATGCTTTTTTTTAAGTGTTGAAGGGGAGGGGAGGATTTTGAAAAAATAAAAGGAATGAGCTAGTCGAAAAAATTGGAGACTTCGAGAGGGGAGGACTTTGGGGGGTTCATTTTGTTTCATAATACAAAATCGGCCATATTTATTTATTTTTATTTCCCCTAATTTTTTTTTCTTCAGAAACTGCCCTGGTGATTTGAAGGAAGCAATTTCAAGTGTAATATATGCAAGTCGATTATGTACCGAAATACCTGAGCTCCTGGATGTGAAGATGCATTTCATATCAAAGTATGGTAAAATATTTGTCTCAGATGCTGAGTTGCGCCCTGACGGTGGTGCAAATTTCATGGTAAGTTTCCTTACCTGCTTGAAGATTTATAGGACAATGTCAAAGATAATTTCATGCCAGAGATTTATGATTTAACGTTTTCTTTTCAGTTGATGGAGAAATTGTCTTCCAAACCACCTGATCATCCAACCAAGATAAAAATACTGGTGGCAATTGCTGAGGAGCATAATATCAAATGGAAACCCAATGATGTAAAGTCTTGTAAATACTCGTTAGTGGGATTTTTTTCATTCTGGATTTTTCCTTTAGTTTATTTTGATATGAAAAATAGGTTTATTCTATTATACTATTTTGACATTAATTACTTATTTGTTAAGATTGGGCAAAGTACTTTTGGGAAGGCAGCTTATGTGGAACCTTCTGAAGTCCACACTTCACCTGTTCATTATGACGAGGGTCCAGCAAATTCATGTGCTACCTATCAACCTGAACTAAAGCATGATGCATCTACACATTCATATGAACAGAATGCAAGCGATGCTGCTAGAAACGGTAGTGGCAATTACTCAACAATGCCAGGCATGGCTAATGTAGAAATTACATCTTCAGGTATTTTTTTGAAGGTAGTAGTTGCAATTTAATTTCTAGGCTTCTGTTTCTGTTTATTACCTGAATATTTGGGATCCTTTCTTTCAGAAGACGGTGTGCAAGAAATGAATTTTGAAGATTCATATTCTGAAAACCGGAGTGCTTTTCCGGTTGGTAAGCATTTGGACATGGAATCCAAGGGTGCCACCTCTGCTGCAGTGGCTGATATTTCATCTTCATTAAGAGCACACAACAAATCTTCTGATTCTGATAGTTATGCTCAAGTTGCAGACTCACAAAAGACAACTAGTACTCATGAACCTCACATTCAGAATAAGAAAAGTGAAGCAAAAAAGAAATCAAGCTCATTGGCCTCAATTCGCTACTTTGATTCCGATGATAGTGATTCTGAGGATGGACTTCATAAACGGAATTCAGCTAGTGTTGCCCGTCCTATTCATAGAATATCTCAGAGGACGTAAGCTTCTTCAAATTCTGGTGCAGTTTGAAGTTCAAAGGATGCTTCTTTATCTGAGGCTGTTGTGACTCGTGGTTCAAGGCTTGGATGGAAATGGAAATCTTCAAGGGTTCATAATAATGAACTCTGAAAATAAGGCAGGACCTAGACCTGGATCAGGAGATATTGAAGCATTTATGCTAATTTCTGAACCTATGATATCCTTAAATGAGGAAATGATGAATTCAACTGCAAGGGTACACATTCCAGTTCTCTTCCCTGAACAATGATACAAGATAGTGAAGAGGCCATAAGTTTCAAAAACTTTAAATTCTGGTGGAGACACTCCCTCTATGCAGAAGACTGGTCACCTTCTCTTGCTTTCATTTAGCAACATCGTACATGGTTGTGATGGGTTCTCTTTTTTACCACCTGAAGGGCAGTCTTGTAAAGATACCTGAAAGATGCATGATTTAAAATTCAGAATACTTTCCGGCTTGCTATTCCCCAAGTTTATTCAATTTTCATGAGTCTCATTGATCTTTATTTTTGTTTTTTCTTCTTATACATAGGACCAGAGGTAATATAATATACTCCCTTTGAACTACAATAGAATTTTTATTTTATTTTGAGCAAGCTTGTTCTTCCCTCAAAAGCATGTCATGGCCAACATAATTCACTGTAATCCTATAGTTCTTATGTTTGCTATCTTTCATAAACTGCAATGTGTGTGTGCTGTGCCAGCAACATAAAAATTGCATCATATTTTGAACTAGTTTTTTACAAAATCGGGTTCTGCAAAGGACAGTGTTTTTGGCACGTTAGTCATATCCTATAAATTATCACATGAGTTTCCCCTTCTCGCCCTTTTAAAACAACACTTGATGTTCCCAATTTTTCACTTCTAAGGTGTGATACTGTGTCTAATTAATGGAAAAGTCAACGGAGTAGTAGAACCATACAAATGGGAAGATAAACTTGTGATGTCAAAGAGGTTGAAAAGCTATTTGTACTTCTCCCACCCTCTAATATCCAAAAGTTTTGATCCAAATGATTGTGAGCATGAACATTTTTTTACCTTGAGGCATGGAGGAAGACCAATATAAGCCATACATACCATTATTGGGTTGAGTTTGAGTCGTATGTTTATCTTTCATCCTACTATAATATTGATTTCAGGATTTACGACACACACTATGCATCAACCACTTGCGCTAGACCTCAATGATTACTATAATACTGTCATGAGAATTTGAAAAAGAAAATTACTAGTGACATGATCAAAACTAAAGTTTATTTTCCATATTAGAGAAAGATAGTATCATGATGCACTATCTTGTTATGCTTTACGAAGAATACAAAATCAAACCTGAGCTTGTGGCATCTAGCTAGGGACATTGCCTCCTGGATTAACAGCATTCCATGGTAATGTACATACTATTGATCCTTTCTGGCACATGCTGCGATTGGGATATCAAGAAAATACAAGTCTTGTTGATGCTAAGAATGCTGGGGTTGTCCGTTTCAATGGCTGGGTAAAACCATGGCTAAATATTATTTTTCCAAAATTTAGGCCATTGTGGACCAAGTATGTTGACTTTTCAGGTAACTTCATCAAGAGTTGTCACATTATTGCATCATATCTTGGATATTGAGAAAATGTGACCCTTTTAATGTTGAAGAAAATGTATTTGTACGGAACGAAAATGAGAGGACTTCCATGTCCAAGCAAGTGGCTTCAGAATAAGAATTTTATAAGAAAAGCGAGCTTTTGGATGGACAAAAAGATCACAAACACTCCCATTTTTTGCTATTTAATTTACATTTTTTTTTGTGAAAGATGCTATTTAATTTACATATCACGTTTTACATTTGCGAAATTAATTGATATGCACCAAGTATTTACAAATGCATTAAAGACATTTCATCATATAGGTTTTTGTGGACTATTTATTTATATAAATATTAGCGGGCATATTTTACCAATTTTTTGTATTTGTATTCACTCTTAACACTCCAACAAAGATATAATTTTATGGGAAATGCTAACCGGTGTCCCCGGGGCACTGGTTAAGGATACTAAAAAGGGAAATTATATAGTAATTATTGCATTGAAAACTGTGTAATTAATTCATAAATAAATCAACAAAGTTTCCTTTTATGGTAATAAATTCCTTTTTTTGTATGCTTAATCAGTGCCCCGGGGGCACCGGTTAGCATGACCCTAATTTTATTTTTAAAAAAGAAAAAGCATTGGTCATGACACCGGATATGCTAAGACATCTACATTTTAAGTAAAAATGTTCTGATCACAAAAAGAAAAAAGGGAAGAAAAAGTAAAGCAGACTCAATTGACCCTTGGTGCAACATCCGATCCATATGTATTATTCAGGCATTTTATTCAGGTAGGTAACAACCTCACAATAGTGACACAAGCACCATCAGCACTGTGGTCCAGAGCCTGGAGGTTTAATATTGCTTTCATCGCTGTATATCAACAACATACCATATGTACTTCAACACCATACATCTCGGTACATATCTGAATTCGGTTCTTGTGAGTACAAAGGAAAATATAGCTGCACCAAGTTTAAAACAAAAACACCCTTCCACTTTTCACTCCTTGATTGTTTAAGCATTTGTACTTCCCCGTTTTGCAAGCCAAAAACAAGATAAAAATATCGTTTGCCTCACTAGATTACCTCAGACCACAGCAGCAACCACTAAAACTGATACGAAACTTATTAACATTTACACGAAAATACCAGAATTAATTCAGAAGTATTCATAAGCCAAATACAAACGGAAGCCACTGGGTCCAGTTAGAATACATAGAAAACTAACAAAGCAAGAAGGTTTTGGTGATAGGATACAATCTTGGGCTAAAATGGAAGCCCAAAGAATTGCACAGAGCCAGCTTAGGCAACTGGAGGACGAAGTACATGATCCTGTGAGGTATCCACTGCAGCAGGTGGCATAAATTGCCACATTGCAACTCCTGGATAACTAATAAAGGGTACCAATTTGTTGCCATGGGCTTGGCCTTGTGCAGCAAATGCCGCAGGGAGTGCGGTGGGGGTAGGCAAGAAACTAGGTGGTGCATTCATAGATTTCAGCTGCTGCTCCAACTTCTCTTTCTCTGCCTTGAGCCTCTGTTTCTCGTCACGGAGTTCGTTCTTCTCAACCTAGAAATTTATTTTTTAACGCAGTTTATATTGAGTTTTTCATTCACGAATAGGAAAATGTAAGACTTTTAAGGCATAAAAACTCAAAGGATCTAGAATACAGATCTTCTTGCAGGTCATCCACGTGCAAATTTACAAAGAAAAAAAAAAAAACCCAAATATAAATTGAGACTTCACCTTTAACTCTTTAATCTTTTCTTGAAGACCTGAGTTGGCATCTTTCAACTTTTGGGCTTCACCCCTTAACTGTGTCACCATTCGGACAGCATCAATCAGGATGGCAGCCTTGTCTGTTTTGGCAGGCCTTCCAGGCTCCAAAATGGAGCCCAATTCAATAAACCTAACCATGTCCATTATATTAAGTACACAGCAGAGCTACATATTTACACAAAACCGACAAAGAAATAGAAAGACAGGGGAAGGTAGACAGGCATAAAATATTTACTTGTCGTTAAGCCTATCTCTACGCAACTTCTCCCGACATGCTTTGGAGCTAGTAGCAGCAGATGACTCAGATCTAACCCTGCAACAAGAAATGAACAAGATAATGAGGATATCTTCCCCTATGTAAGATTTCTGGACTGAATCCAGTCATTTTTAGGCTTAAACGCAAAAGAGCAGTCAGTTTAGTAGTCAATGCTACAAGACGGGGAAAGATTATACTGTAAAGTTGGCCTAAAAAAACTACAAGGAAAAATTAATGGTATACTCGAGCAAGATTACATATGCAACACCATAGGACTTGTCATCTTGATTTGATTCTTTTAACACATACAACTGCAAGTTGCATTGCCATTTGGCGCAACATCATGAGTAGACATCTTTTAGCAGGGCCGTCTTAAACGTTTTAGAGACTATTCTAAAATTGGGCCAAAATAAAGTGTTATTGGGCCCTAAAAGTTATTTCAAAATATTATATTTCACCAAATAAGGCACCAAAAACTCAAAATTTGGCCCCACAAAATTTTTAGTTCCTGTGCTATTTGGTCTCCTTGCACCCCTTAATAATTGGCCCTGCCTGTAGTTGAAGGCTTGAAGCGCTCCTATTTTTATCGCTAGCAAGTCTATTTAAATTTACTGAAACAACTAACACTGCCTTTCAATTTCAGTCTCCAATCATTCTTGTAGTATACATACATACATATATACAAAGAAAATGGAATAGATCAGCAAATCATCTCAAGATTTAAATAGTGATTAGCTAGCCATACAAGTAAAACAAAACATATTGGAAAATAAAGTGAATGAAAAGCTTCAGTTACAAAATAAGATTTCTAAGAGCCTATACATGTTATCTTTATTCTTTTACACACATTGGTTCATTTTTTAGGTAGAGCAAAATCTAAAAAATTAATAAGAAACTGTTTAGTACAATGAAAAGGAAAAGGAATAGAAAATTGTGTACCTCTTCTTTGAACCAGACTCTTTGAGACCGTCAGAATCCCCTAATGAGCCATCAATTTCAGCACTAGCATCATAGTATTCAAAAAAGAAAAAAAAGTGAGAAAATTATTGTTTTTCATCATTGGAGGGGTGGGGTAGCTAAATTCATAACGAGGAATAAATCTATAAATAGCATCATGCAAATTGTTTTTACCCCTATCCACTTGATATAAAACATGGTGCAAATAGTACTGACCACGACTGCACCCATGTTATGAGGAATTGGGTTTCGTGCTCCAACTGGTTTGTGTGTTTTTTCTTTTACTATACTACTAGTTGATTAATTTTTTAATAAATTACCTAGGATTTACATCCACTCAATGTTTATCAAGTCATTTAGATGACACTGACTTCATTCAAACTACTACACAACTAAAACTTCTAGGGTGTGTTGCTGTAATGAGCAATTCATTTTCTACTCCATTGCACAAACAAAACGAGCAAGGCCTCATCACAAATATACAAGTTTTGGAAAGGTAAAAGTAATTTCCTAAGAGTAAAAAGTAGTTGAAATACATGTTTCACAATAATAAAGAATGCATTATTAAAAATGGTAATAAAGGTATAGTTTTCCCCCCCCATTCTCATGTCAACACCATCAGTCCATGCCTCCATGGAAAGTTGCACTGTTTGAAGTTAGAACAGCGTACCCCCTATCTCACTAAATGGAACCAAGTTTTGGGTAAAAACCATTTCGAAAAGGTTTTTCTTAACGGTTTCTCTGAAAGCTCTCTTAGGCCTTCCTCCACCCTCAATTAGAATATCCTCTATTTGATACGCTTTACTTGATACGCTTTATGGATTAAAGATTCCATGCATCAGTTTCTCATTAATAACTAAAATCACTTTACAAGTGAGTTTTTCCATCTTCTCCTCAATAGGTTCTGATTATGCATTTGTATCACTTTTATTTTCTTATGTTTCTGTTTAGTAGAACAGAACTATGGCTATTATTGATTGGATCTAAAACTAGCAGCACTTAGTGATAGGCTGATATTCTATGAATTCAGCATTAAAAAATATCGCTTTCTTCCATTTTCCTTATCTCTGTACAATTTTCCCTCATTTTGACAATTCTAAATGACGAATTAACATAGGGCAATCCAAAATTACAATATTTCAGTGAAATAAGAAACGAAAAATCAAATAAAAAAGATGAAAATTAAGAAAAGCAATGAGAAACAAGGAGTAGAACCCTAATTAGGAAAGACAGACCTGACATTGGAAGAAAGGTTGAAGGGGGGCTGAGTGGGCCAGGTGAAGGCGGAAGAGGGAAGAGCGAAGGTTGAATCGGGAACGGGAATATCATCATAAAAACCGTAATCGTTAATCCAATTCGTGTTTTCCCGGGAAACCATTCCGTGCTCTACCTACCTTCCCGGCGCGTGATAGCGAATCGCTTTGATTTTGATTTTGATTTAGAGAATGAGCTTCGGTTGCACGAATTGAGAAGAAGGTGAAAAAGAGGGGTTTTCTCAATTTATTTGATTTGATTTAATGATTAATTTAATAATAATGTTTAGTTTCTGGGAAAAGAAAAGAAAAGAAAAGAAAAGAAAAGGGTGGGAATCTGTGTTTGTGTGGGAGAGAATAGAAGAGAATGGGATTGGGTGATGATGCAATCCGTCGTCAACTTCTACCACAAATCAACTGTTTCGGCCTTGGACTTACTTACCCTTTATAAACTTACCAACCCCAACTTCCCTTTCCGACACTCTCCTTACTTTGCTTTTTTTATGAAACGAATACTTGTTCTATTTTAGTCCAGACAAAAATTTCAACATTTATTTCGGTCATTCACATTCATAAACAAATTTTGTTTTTAAGATTCTATTTGGACTATATTATATATATCACATACATCAGTTATTTAATAAATTTAAAAACAAACAAAAGTTGTTTATAAATATGATCATTGAGTACAATTTTTTTACTAAAAATTTTAGGTAAATTGAGTTTATAGACGGAGTTTAAAGAGTTTACGTCTTTACAAGGTATAGACTAAATGTAGATTGATTACGATGTAAATTGACTAAGTTTGGATCAAGTATGTATATGTTCTCTATATAATTACAAACTCGAGAAAAAAAAATTTGTTTTGAGGGAACAAACTCGAGAAATGTTAGCATCATAATCTCTAACATATGTTTTTTTTTTTGTGGTGACCGAGTTTGAACTCCGGACCTTGCATATATTATGCATTGTCCTTACCAACTGAGCTAAGCTCATGAGGACATCTCTAATATGTGTTTTTCAACACACTATCTTTTATTGGTTAAAATTTATATGAATTTCATCAAATCACGTAGATTTCATATAAATTTGAAGAAATCTATACAAATTTTAACTAATAGGTTGTTGAAAAGTGCATTACTAGCGATATGCTTACAAAATTTCAACTTTATTTCATATAAAAATTTGATCTATTTTTATTCCTCATTGTTTATAATTTATAGGCTTAATTACATGTTTGATTCCTTATGTTTATTTTAATTTTTAAGTTGGTCCCTTATGTTTTAAAAGTTTTAAGTTGGTCCCTTACGTTTTAAAAGGTTCAAGTTGGTCCAAAACGTTACTCACATTGGAATAAGTTAGTCCCTTCCGCGACATGATATTGAGTTTAATAAAACAAAAAATATTAAAAAAATATTTTAAAACTAGTTTTCTAAATAAGTTAAGTTTCATCATATTTTGAGAACAATACTAATGATTGAGAAAGTCAAAAACACTCAAGGATACACAAACATTTCAAATGCCAAAGGAAAATCAACAAACCAAATCATTAGTTTTAAAAAACAAACAAATTTCTTCTACATGTGACCAATAGTAAAAAAATATTAATGAAAGATCCACAATCTTTAATTTAATCCATCTATAAAAAAAATGTTTGTCAATTTTCATTCATATCAATTATATATGGTCTTTAACATGATCAATCCAATCACATGTTGACAAATCATTTATTAGACTGAAATTACGTTGAATTTGGTGATAGCAGCATATAGCATATGTTCGCTCATATCAATTATTTATGGTCTCTAACATTAGCACTCCAATCACGTGATGACAAATAGACTTAAATGATGTTGAATTTGGTGATAGCAGTCCTATTGCCTTATTGGGAAGGAAAAAAAGTTCATAATAAAAACGAGAGCTATCGAAAAGGTTGTCTTGTTCATTTTTTTTTGTTGACTAATAAAAAGGTTGTCTTGTTCATGTATAAGGCAAGTTATGTTGATACAACCAGAAAGAATATTTAAATATACAAATAGCATTTTGAAGTACTAATACCCTTTTACAATACATCAACTTCACAATTTGTTTGTCACTTCACATCCACACCAAACATAATTTTACAAATTAATAAAAAAAAAATCAAGACCACTCCTCTTAGAATATATATTATCACACAGAAATGAATCATATTTTAAAATTTAAATTGAAAAAAATAAAAAAAAAACAAGTAGATCTTATTTACATCTTAGTCAAACTCTGTTCAATGTGCTGATCATCCATCAGAGTGATTTGGAGGAATGAGTTTGGTGAATAAAATGATCCATCCTTTTCCTAATTTCATCAGGATTTGCACCAACAGCTTTCTCCACTGGAGTTCCTCCACTCATCAATAAAAAGGTAGGCATGGCATTGATTTCCAACTTGGAGGCTACTTCCTAGATAGAGTCACAAAAAGCATAGAACAGTCCAAACAAAAGGTAGTTAGTTAAGAGAATTATGAGTGCAAATTTTTTTTGAATAAAAGAATTTTGAATGCAAGTGTTATGCATCAAAGAGGATTACATAACATATTATTATTGGTCACATATTAATGTCACTTGTTTATATTCATGATCAATAATGTTATTATTTTAAGTTTGCTTGAAACCCTACATGAATTTTTTTATTTAGATTAGTTTAGAAAATAAGCATATGGTGATGTGTATAAACACAGCCCTCAAAGTGGGGTTTGGAATCCAAAATAAACAGTTTCTTCCACAAGAGCCTCTCCACTCATCAAATAAATTGGAATATTGGCTTTGATTTCCAACTTGGAGGCAATTGAACCAGAAAATTCAGAAATCATTGAGACAAAAGGTGGTTACTTAGTTAGCACTTATACATAGAATTTGTCCCTTGAAACCACCCAAAAAGGATGATAAAAGATATTATTTTAGGCCACATATTGATATCATCTACAAAGTTAATAATGCCATTATTATATAGTTTAAGGCTCCAAACCAGTCTTAGTGATACCATGCTTTTGCTTGCTGATAAAAACACAGTTCATGTGACCTCAAAGTGGGGTTTGGAATCAGAAAATAAACAATTTGGGAATATTGGAGAACATTGCATGTGCTGCAAATTAGAGGCTCCATTTCCAACATAGAAGTAGATATCAGAAACTAACATGCAAGATTGTTTATGGTTCGGATCGGGACGGAAATCAAACTGTTACAAAAATTTGGTAAAACTGAACTGAACCGTCAAATGTTTGTCGCAAACTGAACTGGTATATATGTTTAGTGCACCATTTCTTTGGTCCTAACCGAATCAGAACTACCTTCACTGAAAACCGAACTGTACTATTTTAAACTGAAATCATTCTTTATGAACCGAACTGTGACAATTAGTTCACAAACTAAGTTTAGTTCGTTGGTTTTGTGTTGTTTTTAACAGTCCTACTAAAATATGTCAAACACTAGACACGCTTTCAATTTAAAATGTCGGTGTTGCATAGATAATGGTATATGGAATAAATAATTTTTAAAAAACACAAAGGAAAAAGGAAGACCTTACCCTCCATAGACTATAAAAAATTACCTTAACTTCGTCTACATCCACCTTCAGAAAGAGGACATCTTGATAGGTGGATGCCAATTCTTCAAAGAAAGGGTCCATAGCTATAGAAGGCACGCACCAATAAGCAGAAAAATGAACCATAACCTGCAAATATTTTATGAGCAAAACAAGAAAGCTATTAATATAACTATTTAGATTAATGCTATCTGAAGCTGAAGCCATAACCAACCAATTGTTATAATTTTACATGCAAACAAACTGATTAATAATTAAATAAATCATCATAAAATTGATGATACTTACAAGGTAACCTTTATTGGTAGCTTCATTGATGTGGTGTTCCCATGATTTCCTTGAGTCAATTTTCACAATCTTAGACTTTTTGTGCTGTTGTTGACCACCCATTATTTTCTACTTCTTCAAAAGGGTGTTATGTGTATATATACACACACTTTGGATAGAAATATATGAGTCCTACACAAACTATATATACTGTAGAAAAAATGCTGATTTTCCTTATAAATAAGACAACAATTGAATTGACTACGATATAACCAATCTTATCTAGCTGGGGCCATTATGTTACCAATTCTTCAGCTATGCTCATGTGGTTCTTGCACCAAATTAAGTTACAATTAGACAGACTCTTTTGTCATATATTCATAATAATAATTTGAAGGAAAAAAAAAAAAAACAAAGAATGTTCAAATTGAAGAACTCTTCTTGCTAGTTGTCAGATTTGTTCAATGACTCATGTTATGTTATGTCGACATGCAAATACACACAAAAAATTGACAACTTCTAGTTTCATGTCAGTTTTGTTATTTTGTGTGTTGTGGAGGATGGACCATATATATACATTTTCATGAGTTCTCATTTTCATCTAGTTTACAATTTTGAGGATTTCTTTTCCTTTTGTTTAACATGATAGGAACCAACGATAAGCAAAGAATCTATTCTAGTATTTTACTTTTTGTACGCTAAAAACTGCCCACAAAATCTTGAACCATAAGGTTTCTTATTCCTATGAGGAACTAACAATTTTGGATAAAGATCATATCATATAATGTCATTTTCATATTCAAAATCTTTTGGTTCCTTATAATATCATCATGACATTGACTGCCAAGTAGCACATTTTGCACTGTGTAGGCCATCATCCGTGTGTTGTGTTTTGGGTCTGAATATCATATCATATCATTATACCATTAATCAATCTTATCCCCGCCCTTTGAAAGTTGAATAAGAAAAAAAAATTCATTCTTAGAGTCATTGAATAACTGATACATCAATTAGTAAATAAATCTAAAAAGTGAATTTCTCGATGGAGTAATTTACACGTCATTTTAAATTTTAGGGTAACATGATATTGCTATGTCAATATTTATTTGGTGTCCAAAGTAAGTTTTAAATGGCAGTTCCAATTGCATGAACACGTTACTCTTGATATTAAAGAAAAATTGAAATAAATATAACTTGATGTACACTCAATTGCTACCGTGATGTGACTGGGGAGATTGCAAAAAATTTAATATTAGTAACTCAATTTGCCGTTATGAACCATACTCAAGGTTGAAGAACCCACAATTTAAAATCAATGCATATGAATTTATTAATTAAAAAAAAGACCACCATACATAAGAATTTAAGAGACCAATGAGCAACATTCATATATTAATTAATAACATCATAGCTAATAAAATTGTTTTCTAGAATTGAACACGTGCGTAACTGAAAACACTAATTCTTTTAGTGAAACCGACTACAATAGACGATGAAGATTTCCGTCAAAAGTTTTAATGTTGGTGTATCTTCATAGCAGATTTAGACGCTTTATTTAAGCTGAAAAAGATCTGAACTATCTCATCCAAACAGCTATAGCTTATAAGAGATTAGATAAGCATGAAGTCGAATCATAATAAAAAAGAAAAGATAACTACGGAATTGGCAGTCTAGAATAAGTGTATATGTATGATGCTTTGTTTATTTAATATTAAAGAAATATCTGATGAATATTGTTTAATACAACTTGAGTTGTTTTAATTTGCTTCTTAACTGTGATCTTATCCTTTTTGTCAAAAAAAACTGTGACCTTATCCAATCAATCATTGGAAGTGATAAAATCGTCCTAGGATTAGTCTTTTTCCAGTTTTTGAATCCTTAGTTTATTTTCCTTGGATTTTGATATTTTGATATTTTCTCTTCATATTGCAAATCTACCTCAAACATACAAAATCGTTCCATTACGAATGAAGTTATTTCAATGTTTTTATAATCATACACAAATTCCTTTTCAATTTATATAAGAGAAATGTTGTAAAATAAATACATAGCATTAAGCAGAATAATAATTTGAACTATTAGAACGGCTTTTGAACTAAACATATTCTCAATAACTTCCCTATACAAGCTACATGCCGTTGTTAGAATTAATCAAACTCATTTTCATTTTTATTGTGGCACTCACTCATGAACTTGGCTGCCACAAATGGTTAAAAAAATATACATCTTTCTTTCTGAAAATCAGAAATAGCTCAAACGAGAGTCAGTAGCACGGCCATTGGTCTGACGACGAGGTGTTCCAATCTCACAAGCATTTACCCTAGAAGCAAACCGGAGTGAGCATAGTGACTCGCCAACCGAAGAAGGATCAGGTGAGATGTTTACGAACATCAACGTCTTTGAGTCTCCGCCAAGACAAGGCTGTTTAATCATCATTATATTCGCGACGTTAGATCACATTCAATGATTCAAAGCCAATAACAAAGAAATCATCAATGTAGTGTAAAGTTTAAGAAATGCCATGTGAGAGAATGATAATTACTTGAAGAAGATATGTAAGCTTTGAGTTTCTGAATGGCACATGATCTTCCTTCTTGGCCAAGGCAAATATGACATCACTCAATGATGACAAGCTTTTGTTAATTGCCTGATTACAAATGAAAAGTGACGTTATAACTATTTTGAAATAAAATAAGCATAGATGGAAAAGAAAATACGATGGCTTTACATACCTGAGTTTCTCTCAACCGGTCACCGGTTGAACCACTCTTTGAAAGACGCTCGCTACCAGCAAGGTCAATTAGATTCAGAACACCTTGTACTTGTTGGTCAGTGCTCTGGCAGAGAAATAAGTTAGGTTGAATTATGATGCATGTCATTGTTGTGGTTATGGAAGATTGAGGGGAATGTAGAATAGATATAAAATGCAGTTTTGACTATTATCTTAAGAGAAGCATGAATACCTCATTTACACCATATATTCGTAGAGTGAACACGAAATGACTTCTTGATGATTGTTCATTCATCTGAGTTTTTCCCACAGATCTAAGAGGCAAAAACCAGAAAAATCAATACAATTAAATTCTACATAAAAATGCTAAAGTTTTGTAATTTCTAAGAGAAAGCCAACATTTTGTTGCACCAAAATCACATCAAATTATGTTTTACTAAACCAGTTTGTCCATTTTAATCTATTAAAGATATATCTCCTAGAAATGTAGCTAACTAATTCTAGTAATGGCAAGTTCATAATTTGCATTTTGCAGTGTCTTAACAATAGTTACCTGCTATTTGCAGCTTGATTTAAAAGAAACGCGACTTCTTTCGCACTATGAACATCCACTACTGTAAGATCAGAAACATGTGTATTTCCATTTACGTCATGTTTGATTGTGTATTGCTTTCCAGGAGTACCATTTTCCACGCGTGTTACATCCGATGATGATCTGTTTGTAGATAACAGATCACGAATAGTTTCATTGTATATTTCCAACATTGATACCTGAAAATTTTATGACAAGAACCATCTCGGATCATGTTCAAAAAATTGTTTACATTACAATGCAATAATGAGGTAAGGTAAGAAGAAAGTACTCCAATGTTACCTGCATTTCGTATTTCCAGCCTTGAGGTTGTTGAGACTGTTTTGCTTGAAATATTTGTTCTAACGAACGAGGTATCAACCCTTTTTCATCTGGATGTCCAGGTCTTCCCATCATTGTATAGGTTTTCCCTGATCCTGTTTGACCATAGGCAAAGATGCAAACCTAAAATGAAAACATCATATTTCAGAATAAATCCAATGGTTAATGTGTATGTATCCATATTGATTTAAAAACATGCATATTTGAATAGCAGCATAACCGACATGTGCCTTATATGTAGCATTGATAGATCAGAACCAAAGAAATCCAAGGAAAAATGTGAAAAATGCTATACAACAGAACTTTGAATTACCTTATAACCATCAAGAGCACTTTGTACAAGCTGTGAAACTTCTACAAAAACTTCTTCTTGTGATACGTCTTGTATGAAAACTTTATCAAATTTAAAAGAATGTTTCTGGCCTAAGAACAAAACAGGAGTCACACGAGTTGCCAATTTAATAAGATCATAACTAAAACAATCATAGAACTATGAGAAAAATTATACTTTCAAATACGTCATCACAAGAGATATACCATTTTGGGCTAGGTCAATTCCTCGTCCAGAAGTTTCCATCGATGATGGATAACTGAATATCTTTCCTTCTGTGCTGCAACTTTCATCAGGCAACAGAGGCCTCACGCGACAGAATACACGGATGTTTCCTTTTAACTCCTGTTAAAACTGAGATTAATAAGGTGTCTGATTTTTTCTTATAATCAATAAATATTTTGGTTCAATGAATTACCAAAATGGTATTGTGTAATTTTTTCCGCAGCCTCTCCCCTTCTATAAGTTTATATTCTGCATCTTCTAAGCGTCTTTGCAACTCCTCGACAAATTTTTGTTGCCCTTCAAATTCTGTCCTTGTCTCGAATACAGATACATCAGTCACCTAACAAGAAACATATGCAATTAACAACATGATAATCATTATAATGAATACGTTGAATAGCTATCCTAAGCTGTTATGGTTCTATATCCTACAAAAACACTAAGTGGTTTTTATATCCAATAGCATGCAACCTTTTTGTCAAAAGAATGTCTTTATTACCTGCAATTTCTTCTCTGCAGATGCTAATTTTTCTTGCAGTGCCTTTATTTGATTCTCTTTCAATGAACTTTTTTCCTGGGAAAGAAACTCGTCCTGTCATGACTCTAATAATAAAATAGAAGGAAATCAGGTATAGAAATTAGAAACCAACCTCCAGTTCATTTGCTTTTAATGTCAAGCTGTCCAATTCAATGCAAGAGTTTTCCCTAGATTCTTTTAATTTCATGAAATCGGCATTTAAAGTTTGCGCTTGAGATAATTGACGGTCTCTATCATCTCTTACTTGTTTCAACTCTCCTCTCATAGAATAAACTTCACTAGCAAGATCATCCTTCTGTTTTGTGGCCTCTTCTTGAGAAGACTATTAAGTGAACCAAGGAAATTGAGTAATATACACGTTGCGTGAATACAAAACGAAGGATAGAACAAACAGAACAGTCAATCAAGTTCAATAACTTAGGTCACAAGATATTGTATTGAACAAAATATTATATACAATTTGAATCATTTTCACAGTATATCATATTCAACGTAGTTTACATTATCTTCGTCTAAACATTCGCAGAAGAAGATAAAGAATGAGTAAATCTTAGCCTATTCTAACTTGAATTCCAATTGAAAAGAATCACATGTGAAAGCAGAACTTACAATGGATAAAGTAAGTTGACCCTTTAGCATGGCGATGTTCTCCTCTGCAGTAGCCTTCTCTTTCTCTACACGTTTGAGTTCATCTTCAACTGATGAAAGCTCAGTATGAAGTTTTCCATTGTACTGTTGTAAACTTGTTATGTATTCTTGTAACCGCTTATACATTTCATTGAGCGAGGATATCTGCAGAAATTCATTAATGAAGACGATGATTAATATTAGTTTAATTCCTGCAATGACTGGAAGAAATAAAAAAGGGTGGAAAGGAGTTCATTGAACTAGAATTATACTGTTATTTTACCTTCTGATTTGCACTTTGAATCTCTCGTTCAGCTTTTCCGAGGTCCTCGGAAAGAGTAGTATGTGACCTCTCAATATCAAGCCTTGCTTCTCTCTCTTTAGAAAGAGATTCCACTGCAGCCTTGTATTTACAAAGATATTTTCAACGCTTATTATGATCGACATTTCCTTTCATATTTTTTTTTTCCCAAAATTTAAAAGGCAAAAGTCTTCAAAATCTTTCTTACCGACTTCTCTGCTTCTTCCTTTATCAATTTCTCTTGTAATGAAGTGCAATTCTTTCTCATTTCTATAATAATTAAATTCAGCTCCTCTTCCTTGATTTTAAGCAGCATCTCTGTAATAAATAAATAAATAAATCTAGGCATATTGACGATAAAAAACAGCAAGCAATAGCATTTATCACGGTCCGAAGCAAAAAAAATCGGTAAATTATCTTACCGATTTCTATACTTTTTTGCTTGGTCATTTCCAGTGAATTCTTTAACTTTTCCTGATCTATTGAGTAGCTCATCTCAAGGTCTTGGAACCATCTGATACAAACCTTAAGCCTTTTTATATAATCCACCATATTTTCACATCTTTCCTAAAAAAACATAAAGAGTTACATTAAATCGTTTTTCTTATTCAAAGGTGACATTAAATTGTTCCTATGATATGAGTAATCAAGCAGTAGGTAAAATAATACTAATGCATCATGTAAATCTGTTAGAACAGCAACCCTGGTTAAAAAGTAAATATATACGAAAAACGCAGACAGAGAACACAAGATTTGATCACGGAATTCGGTCAATTCTGCCTACACCTCTGATTGCAATACCTTTCTGTTGTTCCAACTTAAGGTTATAACTTGTGTTTAAATACTACGGTCCAGTTCACTAGAATACACGTCCACTTATGAGTAAACTATGAGAAAATAACGCACAAAGTTATCAACCATATACATTGAACTTGATTTTATATCCTTTAATTTTAAACTCAAATATATCTATCTATCTATATAGCATAAAATTTCAAACTTGAACTGACCTTATAATTAAACCTTTCTTTCTTTTTGGCTTTTTCATTTAGCAATGCTTCTACATCTTCTCTTGTGAACTCTATTACACCATAATCCGATCCAGCATTGCTTGGAGGAGCACTACTTAGGCCACCATCGTGCCCGCCATTTACAACTGTTAAAGCTTGCCTTATTCTTCCATTTATTGGAGTCTCCACCATTGTTTCTAAGCAGTTGTTATCTCCCACAAAATTCTGAAACTTTAATAATAATAAAAGAACATAAAGATCACATATTTAAGTATGATACTGCAATGAAACAGAGGAACAAGAACAGCTCCGAATTTAAAATGAGGTGAAGATACAAATTAAATGTTTGGAAATGAGAAAAGAGAGTACCTTTGAAGGAGTTGGAGATGTGTCTGTGAGTGATAATGGAGGCCGGTTTTGAATTTTGGTAACCATTTGAAGCAGAATCCCTCAACTGGAGAGAGAGAGAGAGAGAGAGAGAGAGAGAGAGATTGTGTGACACTTTCAATAGTATAGTGTAGGGTCATGGATTGTTTTGTAAGCTAACAATTTATCAAACTGTTGCTTTAGCAGGAAGAAAGAGTACCGTTCAATATATAATCCATAACCATAACCTTTGTTTCTCGTATAGATATACTTTAGAGATTATTTATAGTAGGAAAATGCTAATGAGTGTGATTAGAACACGGTTAAAATATTAAAATAAATAAGTTTGCATTTAAAAGTGGTGTAATTATTGGATAGACAAAAGTAAAATCTTAGTTTATGAGGGGAAAATAAAACAAATAATATTTGTGTTTCTTCTCCTTAATGTCTTGGTGCCTAGAGGAGATGATGATGAAAAGAAGCATCATTCTAGATCAATGACCAACACATCATATTGAAAATGTGTCTAATGTCTCATACGTGTTATGTTGTATCAATGCCGTATTTGATATATGTAACTTTGTCATCCTTTCATAGCTATGACATGAGTTTAATCAAACTTTCCCAACTAAAGTATTTGGTAAAAGAATCTTTAATCATCATAATTAGGTGTGTTGTGAAGAACCATCTCTTAAAAAAGAAAGTGTTAAGTAAAACTAGTAAGATCCCCCTAAATTAATTTATTATTATCAAATATCCAAGGACAGCCTAACTAACTTTGGTGAAGCTAATAATATGTCCTTTTCAAATGTTCCATACCAATAAAAGAAAAATATATTATTTGATTTCGTTTATTTGATTTCCCAACTAAATTAAGGTTGTTAAGATGTTGAATATTTATCGTGTCTTATACATATGGTTACATTTAATTATGTCATTTTCTTAAATTATTGATATTTCACGTGTATATGTGTCTGATGTCCGTATCTGAGTTTGTACATCATAGACCAGATCCAACAAATCCAAACTTTTGCCAACCTCCTAAGAATTAAACAAGTACTACTTTGTGTTGCGTTGGATGGGAGTTAAGAATGTTGGTTTTCACTTTGGGAGAAAAACAAGCATCACCCAACTTTCTCTGACAAAGGGAGGATGGAGTGAAAGCACATCACATACCATATTATACCACCGCACATCACATGAGACCATATAAGTAGTTGGTGTTTCCATTCACTTCTTGGTACTCACCTGAATTCTATGTCCTTTATCTTTGACCCCTTTATGAGGCTTCTTCCTTAGCCATGTTTATGAAACTGACTTATATTCTCCACCAAAAAGTTGTAAAAAATTCTTGGTACTCAGCTAGGCATGTTGCATTGCATTACTATACTTGCTAATACTGACAGTGCCACATTGCTCATTTCTTTTTCAATGTAAAATAGTACAAAGTTCAGAAAGTATTCCATGTCACAATCTAACACATGTTGTTCAAATCTTGCCTATAAAGGTAGAATTTGTGTCGGCAAAACACACCGTTTTGTCATTTTATTTGACAAAAGTGGTGTGAGAGAAGTGTGTGATCTTAGACATACTTATTCAATCCAGTGACATATATACATACATATATACTCTAAAGTCTAAAGATGTCCTAGCTAGGCATGTGGAAGATTATTAATCTTGAATTTATTTATTTATAGTAATTTTCACAGTCATATTTTAATATACAGAATCAGTGGTTGACATCTTCAGTTTGGCTTTTTACTCTCAGGTGTCCACATGCGTAAACTTGTATTGTTTAATAATAATTAAGTAAAGAAAACATCAAATGGGGATGTAGCTCAGATGGTAGAGCGCTCGCTTAGCATGCGAGAGGTACGGGGATCGATACCCCGCATCTCCACTTTTTATTAAAAATTCACGCATGCCCTCTACATGTTTGAGAAAATGCCTCTACAACAAGCGTTCTTTCATGTCAACCTTTTCTTTCTTTTGCTAGATAGATAGATACAAGGCTGGGACCCATGTAACAAAGCCAAATTGTTTATTCTGTCCTTCAAATACCCAACTCTTTTTGGGTGGCATGGCATGTGAAGTGCAGTGCAATGCAATGCAACCCATTCTATTTGTGGTCACACACTCACACCTCATCAATTCAGGTCCTTTTATGCCCACCCACAAACACCTCCTTGAGTTCTCCTTTTTTATTTTTAGTCTTATTAGTTTTCCTTTGCCATTTGCTAACTTTATGTTTTCTGGGAAATTTTTATGCACTCAGATTATACAAGATTACTCCATTCTTTCTTTCTTTCTTTTTTATTGAAGCAAAGGAGGGTCTAAGGCCCAAGGAGCACACTACAAATCCTGACAGCACTACACCATTCGAACAAGTAAACCTCAAAGGGTGGTTTCTGAGCATAAAATATTGAACAAGTAAACCTCCAAATCACACTGCTGCCACATTCGAACGAAGCTCCAAAGAATGATAGGAGACACATCCATAGGTAACCGTAACAAGTTGCACTGCCAATTTGGAAACACACACTCTCAACACATCAAATATGTTTATTCGCAGACACCTCAAGTACAAATATTAGGAGAATATGGAAAAACTAATTATGTAGTTTGAGTTGATTTTTGTGGACTCAAATAGCTACATTGTATTTAACCATGATTACAATAAGAAAAAAAAGAGCTATGATTTGATTTGATCCCACCATTTTTTTTCTCTTATTTATGATTCAAAATTAATTATTAATTCAAATATTTTTATTAATGTATAAAAATAGAAGAGCTATGATATTTGGATAGCTAAAAAAAGTTGTCGGTATGCACATTGTATCCCAAACCAAGATGGTGGTCCTCCAACAAATTTAAGCTTGGTACAGAAACTGAGGTGGAGAGTATGTATGTTTATATGGTGGCTAACAATCTTAAGTTGTTAAAATATAATTTCACCGTGAAAAAATATACTAAATATTTAAAAACATAAAAAATATATATGTAACGATGGTGGCTAACAATCTTAAGTTGTTAAAATATAATTTCACCGTGAAAAAATATACTAAATATTTAAAAACATAAAAAATATATATGTAACGACGAGAAATACAAAATGACATGAAATACAAAATAATGAAAAATATATAAATTAATTAAACATTCTCAAATATGCTTCACCTAATCTATTTGAAGTGGACGATGCTTTTGTTTTTCATGAAAGTGTCCTTTGGATGTATGTTTCTAAAAAAATGGGGGTGAGGAGCAATAGATAGTGGAATTCTGCTATTCTCCTAGCACATTTTGCTCGCGTCTAATTGAATTTTCAGTTATACTCTTGCGTGAGTTAAGTTACGCCGCGTGAGTTAAGTTACGCCGCGTGACTTAACTCACGCATCTTATAAGTTATGCGTGACTTAAGTCACATACCACTGGCCTATGCGCGAGTTAACTCACGCAAGTTGGTCGATCGTCTGTCCTCAAGAACACACGTTTTTGTGGACGGCAGTCATCTTTTCAACCTTCAACCTTCAGTTGGGCGCGAGCAAAATGTGCTGGGAGAAGAGCAAAATTCTAGATAGTGGATGGAAGAATGCCATTATCAACATGATCAGAATCAAAATTATCATAATATGTGTCACATTCGTCTTCGACAATCTTGTTATGCATTATGATGCATGAATAGATGATATGTTTCAATGTATTCATGTACCAAAAATATGGCAAATTGCGTACAAATGCAAATCGAGATTGGAGCACTCAAAATAAATGGCATCTACTAGATATTACTCCATATTATACTAGGTTGTATTCATCGTTTATTGAACGGTTGGTGCTTCTTCTTCCAAAATGTTGAAAAACATGTTGATCGTGTTTAGAACGTTGATGTAATTGTTTAAACTCAGAGTGCAAAAAAAAATGTCAAATCCACAAATCATAAGACGCAACTACCTCAAGCATCACTGTTGGGATGCCATGATCTCCTAAAAAAAATTGGCCTTTCCATATCATTGGACAATTTTTCCATTGCTCATGCATACAATAAATGGATTGCAACTTATTTGGAAAGCCATGTGCCTCGCATATTTGTAGCAGGCGTTTGATGTCTTCATTGTTAGACCTTCTCAAGTAGTGGGATCCAAAAATCGTGTACACTCCTGTTACAAACCCTCTATAAAACACTTCAATGTAGTGCTTTATCCAATTCGATCATAGTCATCCACATTGTCAGCAGGCACTTCATATGCCAATAGACAATTATTGCCAATGCACTTCTATAATGGTGAACGATATATTCTACGGACTGCATCACCCCGTCTTGTTCGGAAGTACTTATCACTATTTCCAAGGGCTTTTACAATTGGAGAAAAAACACACGCCTTCACATTCATAACCATCGTCGATATAAATCATCAATTCTAAAATCAAAAACTACAAATGCTAACTTCAATTATAATCAATTATGGAGACAAAATCGGTTATACACAAAAGCAACCAATCACGTTAGGATCAATTCTAAACATCCATAATTAGTTTTAAAATTCAAAATAGGATGTTTAGAATTGTTTTGAATTGGTTTTCCAATTCATATTTAATTCCCACATGATAAATATGAACGTTATTTAAATATGAACATTTTGTAAAGACTCTTAACTTTAAAGCGAGATAATTATTTGTGAAAGTCTTATAATTAAGGATGGGAGTATCAAATTCCATAACGGAAATATTTCTCATTAAATTTTATTTTTTAATGTCTCTTTTTTTATTTTTATTCCAATGAAGGATATTATTTAAAATACACTTACTTTTTCATGAATTAAAAAATGATTATAGTTTATTGTTTCTTTGATATAAAAATGATTATTCTTTTTCGCCAACACTCTTCAACTATTTTATTTATTGGGGTTTTTTTTTCATGCTTTATAATATTTATCTTTTTCTTCAAAAAAAATATTTATTTTTGGCATTCTCCTCTGAGTATAATTTTTCTAATATCTATGTTATTTTTTTATCTCATTGTTTTTTATTTTTTGTATGAGTGTTTATTTTTTTACTAAGAATAAAGAGTGAAAGATACTCATTTATTTTTTAGTATATTTTGATTTTATTTTACTATACTTTGTGGCATATAAAAAAGATGATCTTGAGCATTTTCATTTGTCAAGCACCAATAGAAAAAATTAAATTTATCAACGTTTCTTTCATTTGTTCTTCTTGGATGTTTATTTTCTTATACATTGAGAAATATTTGTTGCAGCTATTTTGAATTTTAAATAAACATTTATCAATTTTGAATCAATTATATATCATAGGGTTTGTGTTATTCTTTGGACTTTATCGATGCCTCTTTTTTTTCCTCTTTATACTTTAAGATTATTTCTTTTTAATGAAGTGTTACTTTACTATAATCAGGGATGATAATGAATGTCCTCAGGTATACGTAGTAATTAACTATCTCTATTTGATAAAAATGATATTTATGTTATTCTCACATTCGAATGAATATCCGCTAAACGAGTATTAATGAATATTAAAGTATTTACAAGTATTTGCAAATATCAACGTGTAAAATTATTTTTTAAAAAAAAAGCATTATTATAAAATAATTGAAATTATGTAGAATTTATTCCTTAAATTTTATTATTAATAATTGCACCACTAATGGTCATTTTACAATTGTTCCATGTGAGATTTGAACTATGTCTTTTGAAGTTACATAGTCAAGTTTTTACCACTGAGCAGACACCTTTTAAACTTATTCTTTATATTTTGATAAGACAAAAATATTATACCACACGCTTTCACTTTGAAAACAAATTACTAATCGAACAAAAAATATAAATTAGGAAATTCAGTCGTATTTAATTTCATGACGAGAAGATTTTTATTAAGTAATACGACAATTGTATAATTTTGCTAATTTAATAACGTGCACAGATTCCTACATGTATGGGTATTTAAACAATGTTTATTTTATATGTGTTAATAATTTTACGAAATCCAGTTAATTTCATCCGTTTATGCATCTATTGATTTACAGGAACTTAAAATATGTTTTTTTATTCTATTTGTATGCATCTATTAAGATATTCGTCTCGTACTGATTTGTGGTCAATTTTATTAACGGAAACCATTTATACTGAATTTTGTTCATCATTAATTATATGTCTAACTCGAGCAACGCCGGGTAAATACACTAGTTATCAAATAAAGAAAGGAAGGAGAATATATGTTTTTTTTTTCTTTTATTATTTTTATATGTATTCTTTTTATTATTTGAATGAATTTAAAAATCAAGGTTAGCACGAAACAAAGACTGAGTGTTATCGAGAGTGGCAGCTTGGCAATGTCCGAATCTAGAACCCCTCTTGCTTCCTCCCAAGTCCTAAGACGGTCTTTTACGCGTAGTTTTCTCTTCTGTCTACCCCCAAGAAACTTCCTTGTTTTCCCCAAAACACACTCTCTTCATCAAAAGTCTTTTCCTTTTCGTTCCTTCGTAAAACACGGTCTCTACACAAAACAACGTTGGTGTGTTCAACCTTTCACAGTCAACAAAACAAATACTACTTGTTTTTGTGGCTGCTTAGCTTGGATCCTCTTTGACGCAAATACCCTTTTCTTGAATCTTTCTACTGACTTCAACTTTGTATTTTGCATTTGTAGGGTTGTTTGTTTCTTGAGGGTACTTTTTTGATTTTGATGCTCCAACACCCTCTTGTTACTTTTTGTTTTTTTCATTGTTATTTCTGGTGGGTTTTGTCTTTACTTGATCCGATTCAGTTAAAGTTTGAAACTTTGTTGAAGAGGGAAATTTTTCTGGGGTTTGATTTCAATTGTGTTTGATTCTGAAAATTTGATCTTGATTAGAAATCCTTTGTGGGTTTTGTATAATTCTTGTGTTCTGCTAAGGAATTGAAGTGGATTATTGGTGGTGGATATTGAAAATTGTGTTTCTTAGTGACGAAGGGATTGTAGGGTTGTTCTTTTTGGGGTGTAGTTCTTTGATGAGATGAGAAAAACACCAAGCACTTGTTAATGGCAATTGAGAGATATATGGCTGTCATAAAGTTTAGTTTTTGCGTTCTTTTAGTTCTGCAACTTGTAGCAGCAGTTAGCTCTATAGAAAAGAAGGAAACACAAGATGGTTTTGTTAGAGAGCTATTTGATTCAGCGTCTGGATTGTTAGATGAGCACACGGTAAGGCTGCATTCACTCGTTACTTGGATTTTTGTAGCTTTGTATGCATATATGTTTTGTTTGCTTTGAAGTTGAAATGACAAAAAACCAAAGGGTACAGAAATTTGGAAGTTAGGAATGAAAATAATAGTCTCGTGTTTCTTATTATTCGGCTGAGCCTCTGCTTAAGCTGTTGTATTACTTGGCGTATACTCCGGACGGTCAAACTGTTTTTTTAGACCGAGGTTTAGGTGAGTTGGGTCTCAGGGCTCACCAGTCACCAGGGCAGACCTCAAGCCTCAGAGAGCATTGACAGAGATACTTATACTTATAGATTACCCTGCAGGAGTTGATCCCATGCCCTTGTGGGATATAAGAAAACTCCTTACCAACTGGGCCAACCTCTGTTTGCCTGTACGGTCCAAATATGAATATAAGTACTGCGCCAGTCAGGGACATTGATCAAATAGAGGCCATGTTATTCACATTAAATCTAATTAATTCCCACTATACCCATCCATTTCAAGTTATATTAGTTTGCACTTTTAGTCAAAAATTTTGTGGCATGATAGAAGAGGATGGTCTTACTTATATCTTTATCTTCTGAATAACTATTTTCACGTGGAAAAATGGTTAAGACGGGATTGAGTGCTAACTTGTTATTTTTCCACTATTTTCCATCATGACATTGAGTTATGATACTAAACTGTGTCATCCTCTTTTTGGCATTCTTTCTGTAGGGTCCCAGCTATTAGTTGCAGAACCTAATTTTCTGAGTATATTAACGATCACCAGAGATCTTATATTTGCGAAGTTTAGTTTTATAATGCTATTTGACTGCTTGAGTATATGCATTCCATTAGACACTCTTACTGTAATTAATATTTTACATGTGATATATTGACATGGGAAACACATGAACTTGATGAAGAAATATTATACTATAATCTATGAATACATCTAAAGCTTCTGCTTCAACCAGATTGCACTCTGAAATTCTCTTACCTTTCACATGATTAGCACGAACATTTATTTTTATTAAGATAAATTTATAACCTTTCTTATGTAATTGTTGCTAAGGTCACTTGACACTAAGTTACACATCATTGATTGTTCCTGGTCATTTGTCGTACTTGAGCGAACATGAAGTTTAACATTATGTGCTCCATTGTTTCAATCAATGAATTCATAAACTCTAAAAGTTGCAAGTTTCATGACTGCAGGCAAAGTTATTTAGGACCACTTGCTGTGAAGATTTTATTCATTTAAAGAAAGAGGTTGAATGTCATGATTTATTCCTCCCACTGGAATTGTTTGCCAGCACCAATAAAGTCAGTTCCACGGTTCGACCAGTTGCTCAAGCAAATATCCAAAAATTGCTTAATGCTTGCCATCCTCAAATCAAGGAAATCTTTCTTCATTGTTTGAGAAAAAATAATCTTCTATTACATGTCTTAGGCGAAGAGGATGATTCCAAGATATGGCATGTCACTAATACGGGATATCTTTTTTCCACATCCAGTATTCCTAGAAGAAATCCAGGCCGTGTTTTGCTCCAGCACATATCAGAACCACCTGGTTTAGGCCCCACAGTTGGATCACCTACCCCGAGTCTCACACCATCACCTGAACCCAGTCTCCCTCCATCGCCTGAACCCAGCCTATCTCCATCACCCGCTCCAGCGCCTATTTCTCCTACTTTGTCACCAGCCTCATTTTTCCCAAAACTGACACCGCCAGCAGCTGCAGACATTTCTGCTCCTCCATCTTCTGACACGAGCGGGAAGGAAGATAACCATAGTAATAAAACAACAGTTGTTCTGTCTGTAGTTATAACTATATCGGTGATATTTATAGCTGCAGCATTGTTCTTTTTATGCTTTCGTAAGGCTGGCCGGCGTAGACAAAATGACGAGAGGCCCCTGCTCAGCTTGAGCATGAATGACTATTCTTTTGGTACATATTATTATATTACATTTCATTTCATTCATACTTTGTTAATGTGTTACACTTGTTCTGACATTGACTTTATCGTACAGGTCCTTCCAATCATGCTTTTGGAAATACGACAAAAGGAGAGAAGCTTGGATTTCAATCATCAAGTAATAATTTAGGAGACAACAAGAAGACCTCACTGCAAGGAAATCAATCGATGGGAGCTTTTACTGCTGTCGGATCGCCATTTGAATTGAATCCTCCTCCTGGGAGAGTGGGAACTATCCATTCTGGAATGCCACCTTTAAGACCTCCTCCAGGCAGGATGAATCCTCTTCCCCATGAGCCGCCTTCATTTACACCTTTTGGTAATACTGCCGTCTCTGCTGCTGCACCTCCTCCTCCTCGACAGTCTGGTGTTGCTAGTGCTCGACCTCCTGCTACTCCTTCACCACCACAATCAACACTAGCTGGTGCCAAACCTGTTCCTCCTCGCCCTCCACTACACCCTGCTCCACCTGGTGCCAAACCTAGTCCTCCACCACCCCCTGCACCACCTGGTGCCAAACCCGGTCCTCCTCCCCCACCACCCCCTGCACCACCTGGTGCCAAACCAGGTCCTCCTCCCCCACCACCGCCAACACAATCTGGTGCTAAACCTGGTCCTCGTCCACCTCCTCCTCCTAAGAGTGGCGTAGGTCCTCCTCGTCCTCCAATTGGCCCAAAGGTTAGTGGACCAAAAGCTACAGAGAATGCTGAAGGAGGTGCAGAAGGTGGAGCTGATACTTCTAAAGCCAAATTAAAGCCATTTTTCTGGGATAAGGTTCCAGCTAATTCAGATCAATCAATGGTTTGGAATCAGATCAAATCAGGATCATTCCAGTAAGGACCAAATCCAAAAATTATTTTGTGAGCATGGACAATAATTTATGAATAGCTGCTAATATTCCTTAATGACAATTTTATAGGTTTAATGAAGAGATGATAGAGACACTTTTTGGTTATAATGCTGTGAATAAGAACAATGGCCAACGGCAGAAGGAGTCTTCCTCCTCCCAAGACCCTTCACCTCAATATATTCAGATCGTCGACAAAAAGAAAGCACAAAATTTATTAATTCTGTTGCGCGCATTGAACGTGACGATGGAAGAAGTTTGTGATGCACTTTATGAAGGTGAGTTCTTATTCCTTCTGTTTGCCAAAGAAATTGCTGATAACTGTATTAGGGATATTAGGTTCTTTTGTGCCAAAATAAATTATTCCTTGTTTGGTTTACTGATTGAACATGATGAAAGTATACATACAAATTTAGAAGCTAAATTATTTAGGCGTCTCTTGTTCCACCTGTATGATATCTTTCTAACCAGTTGTTGGTTGATCAGGAAATGAACTACCGTCGGAATTCCTTCAAACCTTGTTGAAGATGGCACCAACATCAGACGAAGAACTTAAGCTTAGACTTTTTAATGGTGATCTGTCTCAACTTGGGCCTGCTGACCGTTTCCTGAAAGCCATGGTGGATATTCCCTCTGCCTTTAAGCGAATGGAAGTACTGCTTTTTATGTGTACATTTAAAGAGGAGCTCACTACTACTATGGAGTCTTTTGCAGTTTTAGAGGTATGATCTAAATTCCATCACCCCTTCAGTTGCATTGCTCATGCTCTTTCTATCATGTAATCAGTATGAAATAAAAATCGTATATTTAAGTAAATGTAAATCAGATCATAGAATGGCTTGAGCGTGTAGTCGTCCAATATACTTGCACAAAAACAGGGTTAGTGATCATTTCACTTATCTGTTAAACTTCCTTAACTCGCACAGTTCAACATCTTCTAATAGAATTTGTTTCTCATTAATCCAACCACTAAATCGACACTTATTATTTTGTTTTGTTTTGTTTTGCATGCAAAATTTTAGAAAATTTAGATTAATAATTTTTGTGCATCAAGTAGCTTATAGTTTCATATATTTCAAATACATGTTATGTAGTTGTGCCTACATGGTAAGATATACACATCTAGTACGAATCATTTTTTGATTCATATGAAACTTAATGAGTTCGACTCGTTTCAATTTAGTATTCCATTGATTTTAAAAGTGCACCATTCGAAATGCTGGTGAACATTGTAAATCAGTTTTAATGGTGAGGAGTGAGTACCATCACACACACAAACACAATGCTTTTTTGTTACTGTAACGTGCATCCTCTCACTATAATTCATTTGAAATGTCAGGTTGCTTGTAAGGAACTAAGAAACAGCCGGCTGTTCCACAAACTTCTTGAAGCTGTTCTCAAAACTGGTAACCGTATGAACGACGGAACATACCGTGGTGGTGCACAAGCATTTAAACTTGATACACTCTTGAAATTATCTGATGTAAAAGGAACAGACGGCAAGACTACACTCTTACACTTTGTTGTTCAAGAGATTATCCGCTCTGAGGGCATAAAAGCTGCTCGAGCGGCGAAAGAGAGCCAGAGTTTGTCTAATATTAAAACGGACGAGCTTCATGAAACAGAAGACCACTATCGTGAGCTTGGTCTTGAGATGGTTTCACACTTGAGCACTGAGCTTGAGAATGTTAAAAGAGGATCTGTTCTAGATGCCGACAGCTTAACAGCAACCACTATCAAACTTGGCCACGGTCTTGTGAAAGCCAAAGATATACTAAACAAAAACCTGAAGAATGTGGAGGACGATAGAGGGTTTTGTGAGACAGTGGAAAGTTTTGTCAAGAACGCTGAGGCTGATGTTAAGAAACTGCTTGAAGATGAGAAGAAAATCATGGCTCTGGTGAAGAGCACGGGTGATTACTTTCACGGGAATGCTGCAAAGGATGATGGCTTGCGATTGTTTGTAGTAGTAAGAGACTTCTTAATAATGCTGGATAAAGTATGTAAGGAGGTGAGAGATGCACAGAAGAAGCCAGCAAAACCTATAAAACAAGAAACTTCACGAGGACCGTCTTCATCCGATACACGTCCATCACCTTCTGATTTTCGTCAGCGGCTTTTTCCAGCTATAGCTGAAAGGAGGATAGATTATGTTAGTTCAGACGAGGAGAGTCCATAGGTTCAAATTGGAAATGGTATTGTAACTTTTTAAAGACTTGCTTTCCTTTCCTAAATATTAAAGGAGATTATATCATTTGAATTCATGTTTTTTAACTTATTTTGCAGAGGGAGGATGGTTACACATTTTTCTTGATAAGTGGTGGAAGTGACTGTGATATTAGCACTTCAAACTAAAATGAGATATGTACAGACATGGCTGGAGGCTGGAAATATCATTATGATTATTGATTAGTTTGATTGTTTTGATTTTGAGACAGTCACTTTTAAAGGGATAGTTGTGTAGGGTCTTATTATTTTTTTTTAACAATTCTTTAATCTATTTAATTATGCTAATGTATTTCTTAAAGGGGGGCAGAATGTAGCATAGTACTTTTTTTTTATACGAATTTAGAATTATTTTTTCAGACATCTAGTCTAGATAAAAATGTTTCATCTTGCCTAAAAACAGAAAGATAATTCAAGGTAATCCTTGAGCTCATCTATAACACGTTTATAAACTTATTTGGTGGGTTATATTTTTCTCCTCTTGTGTTGCTTTGTTTCAATACCACCTCCACAAAGCTCCTCAAAGCATAACAATCTGGAAATAAAGTCCGACCAATGTTCCACTCAAAAATCAAACTCAAGGTTCTTATGAACAATTTGTTCTTCAAGAAGCTCATTAAACACTTGAGTCCAATTATTTGATTTGAATTTTTTTCTCAAAACCATCAGTGTCATCGCACAGGCTAGCTACGTAAAACCATTCTCTCTTGATCCTTTTTGAGAAAGGAATAAAGACAGCTGAAGTATTAACTCACCGGTAAAAATTTAAATTTGTAATATTAAGGTGCTAGATACGAATCTTCTTTGAAAAACATACGTAAAATAATCATTAATGCCACTTCGATTAATAATTTTTTTTCCTGTTCCCTTTTTTTTTTTCTTTTTAAGAAATGAAGGAACATATTCATACAAATTACTTGATTGAGCTACTGGCCTTACCAATTATTTGTCTACCTTAGATAAGTGTTTGTCCAACCAATTATGAATCCTCTTTTAGAATCTGCCTTTGAAGTAACTAAGAAGAAGAAAAATCCAAATATTTTAGGATATAATTTTAAAATCTGAATAAACGGTTGTAAAGTTCAGAATCAGATTTTAATTTTATAATCTACTGGAACATATTCTGATTTCTTACTTTTTCGAATATTTGGTAGAAAACTATATTGTTTTATTTTTATTTTTTCTGAAAATCTATATTGTTTTATTGGAGTAGAAACAAAATTGATATTTGATTGCGATACTTGTACTTACATAACAAAATAAAGCACTTTTCAGCATTAAAAAAAAAAGTAACAGTACTTTTCATGAGCGAGCAGTAGCACTTTGTGGAGAAAAATGAGTGAGTAATAAGTAATAACAAATGTATTTTAATCAAATGGAGAAAAAAACTATTTAAAAAATGAAAAAAAATGAACAGTAAAAATGTATTGGATAATTTAAGCTGTCAAAATAATATTTTTGAAAAATAAAGTAGATGGAGATCTTAGAGCAGGAACTGAATCTGAATGTCAAAATTGAGTACTGACAACACATTTTAACTAGCCCATGTTCCTTGACAGTATATATAGGACAAGATTTTCAGAATTTTTTTCTGAATTTGTTCCAACATGGCAACATGAATGAATACTCTAAAACTTCTATCTCTCCCTCATAAATTAAGATGACCTTAATTTGAAAACATGGTAACAAAATGAGAATAAAAATAATAGATGAAGTGTCAACTATAGCCTTCTAAATTTAAGGTTTTGATCATGTGCTATTTCTCTTTTTTATTTTATTTATTTATTTATTTATTAGATGGCCTCTTATATTTTTTGAATTGATCAAAATGGTCCATCTAAAGGCAAAATTGGGAGGGTATCATGTGCTTGCATTTAATCAAGGAATTAAATAATAATGGATTGAAGCTAACACATGCTCAAAGTTCAACCCATCATCATCAGGGACACTCTGTATGACACTTTCCCATGTTTCACTCTTTGCCTTGCCCTTTGTCCTCCATGGCCTTAATTTGAATTATTTAGACTCTTAATTTTGGTCTTTAAAAATAAAATATTTTGGTTTGTCTTAACCCTCTCTAATCTTGTTCATGTGTAATGCATTATTTAAGGGCAGCATAACGACAAGAAATAAAGACTACAATAAAAATGAGGGAAACATAGCCAAAGTTGTACATTGATTTTGTAGTCCAATTTCCCACACTTAAATCTCTCTTATCTAGTTATCTTGCATCTGTTTCACCACCTTTTCGATCTTCACAACTTGATAATGGTCAAAACTAATAATGAGCTCTCATATTTTTTAAGAGCACACTTTTTTATTACTGTAACATTTTCAAGTGGCACAATGTTTTTGTGAAGTTGGGTTCATTATTGTTCCCCACTAATCCCCAAATTAAGGGTGACACCGAGAAGTAAAAGTCCCATAGATCTCTCTGATTAAAAATGTAAAATAAAGAGTGGGGGCTAGTGGCTTGTATCCTAATCATTCATGATTAATCGGTTTATTTCATTACATATATATTAACTTTTTGGTACATTAGAAAGGCAGCAGCACATTGATACTGAAATTTCATTTCTAGAAATGTAGTAATTCCATGCGTAAACAAAAGCAATGTAGCAATTGCTAATGGTTTTGAGTTCATTACCATAAAGATGGAAACTAAACCATGTTCAAGTAATTTCTACTGTGTTATACTTTTGAATTCAGTGTGATAGCTTACGCAAGTTCGAAACAACTTTGGGTGTAAGGACTGTTCTTCAAAGTCACGCAAAATATAGGGACTGTTCTTCAAAATCACGCAAAATGTATAGACCAAAAACATATTTAATCTTAAAATAATTGAGACCCACTAACTGCCACATCAGCATTCCGTTAAAGAATTAACAGCAGACACTAATTTTGATAACAGAGATAAAATATAAAGATTTTAAAAACATTTAATAAAATGTAAGGACTATTCTTCAAAGAGGCGCAAAATATAAAGACTAAAAACATATTTAACCTATAAAAAAAATACTAATGGTTGTTGTCATAATTTTTCAACCTCGCATTTTATTTGATAGGCTGAAATATTGACTTCTCTCAAATTATTAGTTACTTTAAAAATAGATATAACTAATTAGTTTCCTAAAACATATACTACTACTACTTCTATTAAACAACGAATAAAGAGGACAAAGTACTACTCTACATTGTAATAAAAAGTTGAAAAAACAACACAGGTTCAGTAATTAACTCACATTTATTAAGTTTTACAACAGGGTGTGTCTCAGTAGATGTTTTGTCCAAGAGAATCAGTTGTCATGTTCCATATCCAAATATAAAGAGCCAAAGATTCTTGTGTTTTCTTTCAAATCACTAAACACACACCCGTGTTTTTTACTATACCCTTTTGTCTCATTTGCTTGTTCTTCTTACCTACGGAGATATCACCTACCTAACTCATTCTGTGTTCTTCTCCTTAGAGATAACCCTTTCATGCATGGTTGAAGGAAGTTTCATTTCATATAACAAAATTTTTTTGTTTTCATTCTCTTAGCAAAGAGAAACATGGACCCTTTTGAAAAAGCCTTGGAAGTTGGAAATCTTGCTGATGTATAAGGAGAAAACCAAAAAGGTAGAAGCATTAAAGGGTAATATGCCAACAGTGTGGTTTTCTTTGAAGAAGTCACTACATTGCAAATCAGAACCATCAGATGTACATGATCCAAAAACAAGGAAACATTTAAGCACAATCTTAACAAAAAAAGGAGGAGGAGGAGGAGGAAGATCGGGTTGTTCAAGGTCAATAGCAAATCTAAAAGATGTTATTCATGGTAGCAAAAGACATATTGAAAAGCCACCAAGTTGCAGTCCAAGATCTATAGGAAGCAGTGAGTTTCTTAATCCAATAACTCATGAAGTTATTTTGAGTAACTCAAGGTGTGAGTTAAAAATCACTGGTTTTCAAGAAGGTATTAACAGTGGTGGTAACAATGCTAGTGGTGGTAGTAGTAGTGGTGGTTCTTCAACTTATGTTGGTACTTTAAGACCTGGTACACCTGGTCCTGGAGGACACCCTACAATGCATTACTTTAATCCTTCTTTTAGGACTTCTTCAACTCCTCCAAGGAAATCACCTTTTCTTTTGTCAGAAGGGTCTAATGGTTTTCATGGTGGTGGTGTTCATTCAAGTAATAGGATGTCTCTTGAGACAGATTCTAATGGTTCTTCAACTGTTACTTGTCACAAATGTGGTGAACAGTTTAACAAATGGGAAGCTGCTGAAGCTCACCATCTCTCCAAGCATGCTGGTAAGTAATATTTTTTAGGTTATCCAAATATTTTTCTGACCACAAACTTTTTGGCCATGGTCTTTACCAGATATGCTATAGATTTTTTTTTATGGTGGTGTGACAAATCTTATAATAAATCCACACACTTTTTGAATTTGGGACTGTAAAGCTGATTTTGCTTTTTCCATTGCCTTTTTAATTTAGAATTGTTTGTATTCTCTAACAGATTTTATTTTCAAAATATCTAGGATAAATAAAAGTACTATCTCCCTTTTCAAATCTACTTTATCCTAGTGTTGTGAACATTGAATATTAGTGTATCAAGGAACAATAGTTATTTATTCAAGTTTGTTGTTATTTGTATATTGTATATTGTTTTGACAAATTTTGAGTTTCATTAATTTTGAATTTGAAGAGAAAGTTTTGTTTTTCCCTTGGCAGTTACTGAACTTGTGGAAGGAGATTCATCAAGGAAAATAGTGGAAATTATATGCAGGACAAGCTGGTTAAAGTCAGAAAACCACTGTGGCAGAATAGAGAGAGTTTTAAAGGTCCACAATATGCAAAAAACTTTAGCTAGATTTGAAGAATATAGAGAGATGGTGAAAATTAAAGCAAGCAAACTCCAGAAGAAACATCCTAGGTGTCTAGCTGATGGAAATGAACTTCTAAGGTTCTATGGAACCACAGTTGCTTGTTCTCTTGGTCTCAATGGCTCTTCAAGTCTTTGTTTATCAGAAAAATGTTGTGTTTGTAGAATCATTAGGAGTGGTTTTTCTGCTAAGAAAGAATTGAAAGGTGGCATAGGTGTTTTCACAACATCCACAAGTGGAAGAGCTTTTGAATCTATAGAGATTTTTGACAATGAACCTTCACTAAGAAAGGCATTGATAGTATGCAGAGTAATTGCTGGTAGGGTTCATAGGCCACTTGAGAACATTCAAGAAATGGCATCTCAAACTGGATTTGATTCATTGGCTGGTAAAGTAGGTCTTTATTCAAACATTGAGGAGCTTTATTTACTCAATCCAAGAGCTCTTCTACCTTGTTTTGTGGTAATTTGCAAATCATGAACCCAAAAATAGGATCGAAGTGTCGGCATGAATTTGGCAGAATCATGAGTGCTATCATAAAGCTCTATACTTTTGAAGGATTTTGATTCTTTTTGTCAAGTCACTTGTGCTTGTTCATGGTAATTGTAATTTGTATGAACCTCCTATTCATACATTTGTAATTTTTTTTCTTAATGACAGTGAATATTTTTACATCTGCACCAGAAAATTTGAATTGTCACAACTAGAAATAAATATGGAAGACTTGTAAAATGCTGGTACAAATTTATGGTCAGATTTAATAACTATATCTCTCCTTTATTTCCATTGGAAAGCACAATGTAGTTGCTTGCTTGCAGGTTCTATCTTTGCGTCAGTGTTAATTAATTGAAGGTGTATAAATAAAATAGTCATTCAAATGAGCAATAACTAATAACCAACTAAGATGATTAAATCAAATTCTTGCTTGTCAAATTGAAAGATGGAAGAATCTTAGTTGTATGTTCATTTAAATTTAGTTATATTATAATGCAGTCTAGGACAAAGTGTGAAAATTATTTGGTTTAGTTTAACATAATCGAATATTAGATTCCATAAGCAAGTGATCATTAAATGAATGAAGTCTTAATTGACTCGATATAGAAGTGGTCCAACAGTGATAAAAGTAGGTTATGAATTTATAATAATCATTACTTCTAGGTCAATATACAATATGTCAATATTATAGAGTGATACTCCTATTGATTTTATTTATAAGAGACATTTAAATCAATAAAAATTGATGTATTTAATCTAAATTTTGAATTAGATACATCAACTTTGTTGGCTTAAATGTCTCTTATAAATAAGATCTCATGGAGCAAGTAGTATATAAGGATTCCTTATAAATGTTAAGTGGACCTAAATCTGTGGCAGGTCCCACATAATGCACATATGGCAAGATGTCACAATTTGTATTAAATGTTGTTGCCTAAATTTAAGGCATGTGACCCTTCTTAGATGGTTATGGTTAAAATCCGGACAAGGTGGTTTCAAACTTGAGGACAAATATGAAGAAGGATTTGAACTCAGAAGTATGATTATTCATATAGTTTAGGCATATACATTCCTTGTCTCTACCACCTTTGGTTCTGTAGATGTTTATTAATGTTTAAATTTCAGTTCTCCTTTCCAAGATTTTATTGGATAATCCTAATGTGAACAGTAACCATTTATGATAAGGTCAAGACTCTGGACCCCCCATGGATTTGCCTTACTTGCATTCACTCAATTACACTGTTGCGGATCTAAACCATCCGATTTTGATCATAGGGACCATGTTTAAACATGTGATTACGTGAATGCAGAGTTATCTCAAGTCTCAACTACATCGAATCCAAGTGTGCGACAATATAATATATATGAAAATGAATCCTCTACAACTGTTGTATGATGTTGCGATTGTATGATGATCTCTATAACTGCAACACGACACTGTAACCGTAGAGGATCCAGGTTCAAGTTATGTGAACATGGTAAATTAATTGGTCACTTTGAGGGTAATAACTCTCAAGAGCGTGTACCTAGCTGAGGTTGGTAATGTCACTTCATTGCAGTAACATCTGCACAGCTTTCAATTTCTAACGGCACATGCATCTCATAAATATGTGTACTAACCGTCATTATACTTCACTGCTTTAGGAATGAGGTCATTGAATGAAACTCAATTGAATATTTCAAAATTTGATACTTCAATAGTAGCTTGACAAATATGAAGAGGTTGTTGCGGTTAACTTGCAAATTAAGCTGCAAATCTTACACAACCATTAAAGCTTATTATGGTAAATCTTTTGAGTTCTGATAGGCTTCTCTTTTTAGTGTTTGATGCAGACATCACCGGTTGTTGATACTTGATAGATATTCAATAATGACATAGGAAAAAACAGTGAAAGATAAAGACATCAAAAGATGCCAAATAGCTAAAGACTTTAGCCAAAAAGCTACATATTTGCCAACTTAACCTTTCTCATTGTGTTTATCCTTGCATATAGCTAGTTTTTAACGAAATTTTTTAGCTCTATCTTTAGGACCATTTTTACATAGCATGATAGCAATGTTTGCAATGATTGCTAAATTGTCAGCATCTGCTCAAATTTTTATACCACCTTACAAATATGCAATTATTAACCAAAATAAGGAGCAAGAACACGTTAGACTTCGTAAGATCCGAGTCTGACCTACCTTAAAAATATTAGCCATGAACTTGATCTATTATCGGTTATAACCAATTTTAAAGTTGGTCTGATCATTTTGAAAACTTGAAAAAGTTTGAAAATCTATTTAAAAGTCATTTATTTTGCCAAAGCCAACACCTCTTAAGAAAGAGTAATGGTAAAAAAGAAGTCACCAAATTAGTTTTCCAAAAGCTTTAATCACCAAATTAGACCCTCAAATATTTAATATGTCACCATATTTGTTTTTAAAGAATACTAGTAATAGAATTCGGTGATAACTGATAAGTTAAATATTTGAGAATTGAGACTAACTTGGTGATAAAAACTTTGTAAGAATAGTGTGCTTGGATGACTAATTTAGGGTTTTCTCTAAAATAGGAAAAAGAAAAATCTTGAAGAAAGTGTCAATGTGAACCAACTGAAGGATTCAAATCAAATAACAAAATCAGCTACCTAATAATGGTGAAAATGATTCACATCTGCTCATAATATTAAGTGTGTTACCAAAATTATGCAGGAATTAGTTGATAAGCTACTTTTACTTGATCAAAATTAGCTTAGATATTTTTTGAAGTGATTTTTATAGAGTTGCTCTCTTGTAGGAGACTTTGGTCCCCATTCTAAAATTCCGAAAACCTACTCATGAAAGTGCAATTAAGTTAGGTCACATTTATTCAGCAGGTTTGCCTCTTTTAGTATCTTGGCTAGCATTCAATTACTCAACAATACACAAGCTCAACATATGGACCAACCATCATTTAAGTTTGATGATTCACATTGGACCCGACACAACTATAAGTTCTTGGTTCTTTTGAATTCATCAATACCTTAGTGGAACTACTATATATCACGCTTGAAATTTTTGGCATAAAGGCTATGTATTTCTATTTATATATTAATGTTCACTATGAAAATATTATTTTAACTAGGGTAAGAGATGATGAAATGTACTATAAAGGTTTTTGGGCACATCAATACCTTAGTGTAAGTGTGTAACTGCCATCTATCATGCTTGAAATTTTTGACATCAGTGGATTTATTCCTTTTTTTGTTGTTGATAAAATCAGGGCTCAGTTTCCATTGATAGTTAATGATGGCTATGAAATACTATTTTTGTACCAAGGTAGGAGAAAATGAATGTATACAAAACTAGAAAAGTGTAAGTTAGTGGTTTGAAAATTGACTTCATTTATTTATTAGCAAATCACTAGCTATATTTAACTTATATTAGAGTTTAGTCTTTTATCTTTTTTCCTTGTCATGCTAGTCTTTTATCTTTAAAAATGTTTGCATTGTTGAACCAATTTTCATTCTTGGTCCACTGTTGTTACAAATTTGTGTACACTACAATTAGACCACTCGTTGAGGTCAGAATCTTAGATAAAAACTAAAATACATCATATTAATTTTAATCGATTAAATTTTGCAACTGTCGTTACGATAGGATTTAAAATTTATCTTGATGAATTAAAAATGTATTTTACTCTTTTCAATGGTTAATGAAGTAAGACATTTGGTAATGTAAATTGATGATAAATGAAGTTTCGACCAACATTGTTAACATTTACAACTCTAGGTAAAATTAATTCAAAATTTAAATTTATTTAAAATAATTGAATATAAAAAACCAACATGACATTAAATGTTTGGAAATTGCTCTTCTCCCTTTTGTTTTTGCTCATTCACATGTCTACATGAGTTAACTCACGTTGAAAAATGTTCAACGTGAGTTAACTTACGTTTAAAAAGTCGAACGTGAGTAAACTCATATTGGACATAATTAAAGGAATGGACAATTTTAAAAGGAAGAAGAACAATTTTCTAAATATTTTGATATTGGATATCTTACATGTACTAGTATGGAGCTAAGAGGCCCAACCCAAATATATTTTGGATTACGCACCGATGAAACCCGATTCAAAACAAGCAAGTTGGCCTAATCGCACAAACCAATACTAAGAGGACTCGACGTGCCCACGTTGGCAAAAAGGAGTGACTCAACGTAGAAACTACTCCCTATGTTATCCCATGAAACAGGCACACCAACAAACAAAGGATCTAGAAGCCACAACGTGCATCTACCATTCTACACACCAAGAGCTCATTCAAATTTGATACAAGTTATGACATATCTAGCTATTCAGTTACGATGACGCGTAACACTTATTAGGAATGATCTCAGCGATCACTTCGGTAAAAATAGCAAAGAATTCAAATCAGATTACTCTATAAATAAGGGGTTCACCCCATATATGATTACTCGATAACTAACTCACTTATTTGCTATTTGCTCACACATGTCTTATTTTAACATCATAGTGTCTTTGTAGGTAAACCCCCCAACTTGGAGAAGGAATGTACGCCCAAAGATATGGAATCCAAGCATGAGGCGCGAAGATCACATCACCAACTCCGATGATCCACCTCGTGTGTTCCTACATGAACAATGCCCAACAAAAATTTGGGGTACTGTAGTGTTTACCAAAAGACCACCATTACATGAAAAAAAAAATGACTAACTTGATAGAAAAAAATTAACATTTGAAACTTTAATCAAGTTAGAAGACCCATAGTGCAGTTTTGCCTTATTTATTTTTGTGAAAAAATTATAAAACTCAATTACTTTGAATCATGTACAGAGTGACATTGAAAGACTAGTAGCTAAACTGAAGGTAAATAACCATAATCTAGGCAACACATAATTGTTTGATGTACTATTTCTTCAAGGCTATGCTTGTAACTAAAACCCAGATCTTTTAGCTTCTTTGAGGAGATTTCAGTAGGAACCTTGTCATATTTCTGACTCTTTCTACTGCAATATATGTAGGAACAACATCAGAAATATGAATTAATAAAAAATAAAAATAAAAAAACTGCAGAATTTAGTATACAAATTAAAAAAAAGGAAAGAATATTACCTTAGCGTAGTTGGATTAGAATACTCTTTGGAAACAAGAGCTGCCAAGTTAGACAGTGTACAGCTTTGTATGCTGCATATGTACCTACCTTCTGCTTTAGAATGTTCCATTAAGAATATGTGTGCATTGCATATATCTTCAATGTGAACTAAAGCAATTGACCCCATTCGTGCATTTACAGCAGATAATATCTTGTAGTTTTCAGTTTCACCTATATGCATACATAATCAATTTAGTCAGTGGACACTATAATAACCTATGTCGAATTTTAAGCATGGAAGTTTAATGCTGTATATGTAACACTTTATGATGCACATTGGATATTCTCGGGGAATTCGGCACAAAAGTTAGTCCATACATGCAAACATTAAGGTGAGATCCTAGACATGATTAATTTTCATAGCTGAAGTTAAAGACATACACGTTTATACTAACTTGTTTAGTAACATAGCCTAGCTTTCATTTCAAACACATTTGAAGATATAATTAAAAGTCAACTAGACATCAGCGTTGTCAATCGCAGATTGCAAAAAATAGTGGTGTGTAGGTTCTGCTATGCTACAACTTTATAGCACGGCAATAGCCACTATTTAACAACATTTTATACGAAGTAGCATATTGTATAGCAATAACAATTTGTTCAAATTCCGCTGCACTATAAAGTCACCTGTTAGTGAGGACAGCAGAACTTTAACACTTGAAGGTACATTAGCAGTGAAAAATGGGCCTGCAACGGTACTTGTTATAACTGAAACAAGATCAATCCCATTCTCTGTAGCAAATTTAAATGCTGCTTCTTCTGTGAGAAGCTTTGAAAGTGCATAAACCTATCACCAAAAAAGAAAAACTCAAGAAATCAATTTTCGAATTTGTGAACAATGCTAGTAGTAGTAGTAGTAGGCTAAGGAAAACATTACTTACCCATCCACTTGGTTGTGTATTCCACACAGTGTCAGTTTGTATTTGGCAAGATTCATCAACAATAGGTTTCCATTTTCCATTGCTATCTTTAGCAGTAATAGTACTTATAGAAGATGTGAAAACAACCCTTTTCACAGAATTGGATTTCAAGCAGGATTTGAGAAGGTTTATGGTTCCTTTGATTGCAGGGTCAATTATATTTGTTTGAACAAAATCCTCTGCAAGTTCGACACAGAGATGAAATATGAAAAACCTGTTAGATACCAATGCACAAACAATATTAAAAAATCAATGTGTATGTTAAGTTCTTTGATGATTATCGATGCATTGCATTACCAATATTTTCTTTCTCATTGACATTGAATTGCATTGAAGCTGCAACATGGAACACACCATCACATCCTTTTACTGCCTCGTCGAAACTTCCTTCTTCGTGCAAATCAGCGCGAAAAAATCTCAATTGGTCACCACCCTTCCACAATGACAGGAGGTGTAACGACTTTTCTGTCACATTAGAGCAAAAGAAAATGAATCATATTCATATGAGATTATTAGTAAGCATTGGACTAAATCAAGCATGTATCGAATTGAAACCATTTTTTACCATTACATTTGACGGAAATCACCGAGTCCTGACCAATCATACAGTTTCATATATTTTTTATTTTTGATAAATCAAGATATTTCTGCGCGTAATGCATAAATTAATTTATTATAGGTAACTGAGGTTTATTTAAGGGCTGACTTTTACTTAACATTTTTTTTTCCTTCATATTTATCGGTCACAAATTTGACGGATAAGACCCATTATCAATCCATAAGTCCTAGCTCAACTGACAAAATGCCGAAATTGTTAGTCCAGATGCCATGACCGGGGTTCAAACCCCGGTACCTTCACTTGTGTGTGTGAGTTTATAATGACTTTGTCATTTCGTCTATCTACCAAAAAAAAAAAACATTACCAAAAATTTACCACTTGTGTTGTGTCACACCGACCATGTTGATCATACAATTTCATTTCTATTAGTTTTTTTTTAGAGAGAAATTTCATTTCTATTAGTGTTAAGCAGAAACAAACAGGTTTCATTGTGAGCATTCCCTTCAGAGATTTACTTTTCCCACCCTGCTGCCTTCTCGCGTGCCCTGCAAAATTTCCAAAAATACCCTTGGTCCGGATTATATAATCCGGAACAGATTGTTAGTGTTATCCGGAAAACGAATTCCGGACCAGATGTTATGTGCTTTTTTGTGTCTTTCTTTGATGTAAAGGGTCTCTGTTGACCGTTATATGAACCTCACACAAGCTGCAATGCAATTACAAGGTTCATATGAACGGTCAACAATGACCATGACACCACCGACACCCCTAAAAAACTAATTTTTTTTGAAGAAAATGGAAGAAAAGAGGTGAAGTGAAGAATGAAGGTATTTGTTGAAGATGGAAGCCTATTTATAGCCTAAAACAAGTCCTAGGTCATTAGTACAGTCAATGAAAACGTGTTAGTGGTTGTAACCGTCCAAACCTACATTAATGGTTCTCTTTCAAAAGAATCCAATGCTGAAGCGTTCCAGATTATACATTCCGGAACTTCCTTAACCCTACAAGAAGTGCCAACTTTTCTCTGTTCAACAGTATCGTATGAATCCGGAAAATATATTCCGGAAAAAACAGGTGCATTCCGGATTTTATTTTCCGAACTACATCAGTATCATGGCCGGTGGTTTGCACCACATGTTTTGTTGGTGGTCAAGTCAAAAAAACGTGTTTTACCACGTTTTTTGACTGCATTTATGACCTCCCAACCGTTTTTGACTCACCCCTCCCTGTAAATAACCTTCCAAACCCCACCATTTCTCACACCATCCTCTCCCACCCTCTCTTCCTCCTCTTCTTCCTTCTACAACCATGGTTTTACATCGTTGGCCTTTCATAAATAAGGGCCTCGTTGAAAACTTTCAGGGTTTGTATGAACGGTCAATGAGGATGGAACCGCACTGCAAAGAAGTGTTGTTCATCTGGGGGTCATGTGGGTCAGTGTGGTTCTTAGCTTGGCCTGTCTGGGCGTAAGTTTGAGCACCCCCCACCTCCCTCAGGGGCATTGTTTTCTTCTTCCCGCCCTCCTCTTCCCTCCTCCCCTGGTTGCCGTCCAACAGGGAAGCTACTAGATGTCCTATCACATACCAGTAGTTAGGTTCTTAGGAGATTAGAAATAGATTTATGTTCTTATGTAATAAGCTTAAAAAGTTTCAACATTATTGTATATATTAATAAAATGAGTTGTTTTTATCTTTTTGTCTTTTTATTTCTGGTTTATATGTTTATTTGCATTTATTTTACGAATTTCAAAGCTTAAAATTCTAGTAAAAGACCTTTCCGGATTTTATTATCCGGACTAATCTGCAAAATTCTAACAATCCATTTCGGAAAACATAATCCGAATCAGGGGTAAAATTGGAAGGAAAAAAAAAAGGGTACGCGAGAAAAGACATAAGGTGGGAAAAGTAAAACTCTTCCCTTCCGTTGGTTGTTGATGGGTTTTTAGCATATGGTCCAACAAGTACCTAATGGGCCCAAACCATTCGAGGGAAGGCCTATTTTACTCTCTTTCTCTTTTATTTTTCAATTTAGAGGAAGAATATTTTACTCTACTAGTCAGGGGTGTAAAACCTAATCTAATGATCCGATGAACCCAAAGATCTAAACCAAATCAATCAAACCCGACTTTTATAAATTCGGGTTCAAAACCAATCAATCGAGACCCGATCAACCCATCAAATTTAATTTTATTTCTTTTATTTCACACTATATTAGTGATTTTATCTTACCAAAGAGATTATTTCTTAAGTGTTGATGGTGTAATTTTCTTCACACATGCATCTAATGAAAGCATACCAACCAAGTTGAATCGTGAAATGATTTGATTGGATGTATGTTTAAAAAAAAAATTTAATTACATTAAATTTCTTAAAAAAATATATTTATTCATGCATTATATATATACTTATTTTAATAATATAAAAAGTGAACAGTGTTTTAATTTATTTCATTGTTATATTTCTTCTAATAAATTTTAAAAAAAGTCAATCCGATTGACCAAATAGAACAAACTTGTTGTTTTTCATCCGATTGACCAAACCGACTATTTTAAAATTTATGTGTTTGTGAGGTTCGACATCAAACTCTTTAGAAGAAAAACATGCCATTATTTATTGTTCAATTTTTTAAAATGAAATATTTATTGTTCATCAATTTCATATGGTTTATAAATTTTAATTTATAGAATTATATTTACAATCCAAAGCTTTTTTGCCAAGTTAATTTTAAAAGGATTTTTCTTTTGGGTTAATTCTTTGGCCAAGTTCTACCAATAAATAAGTAAAACCTAACTATGAATTGTTCAACTCAAGATTTGAATTGAGTTCTTCAAACGTTTTTTTATTTGGTATATATTATTAACTACTTGAGTTGATATATTTTTTCATCTTAAAAAGGTTATTAAAACTAGACACCAAATTTAAATTGTTTCTGTGGATTTGGTTTATTTAAAGTTCATTTATTATTTATCCTCAACCGCTTGATCAATTTTATTTTATTAAAAGATAAAATGATGCCACGGGCCACAAGTAGTAGTACTACTATATTTTTCTTTTTTTAAAAAGGGACAAGTAGTACTATATCGATATGTTTTGCTCACCAAAAAAAATGACATGCTTCCACTTTTTTTTAGGATATCAATGATGTCAAAATTGAAATGCAATAAATTTGCTAAAACTAAATGATTAGGAAAAAGCTTCTTCTAGTCTTTGTGATAGGACCAACTTATTTACTTTAAAAGTAAATTTTTAATCAATTAGACTCTTTTTAAAACAACTAAGTTAGTAACATTTGTCTATACTCACTGGATTCCTTCTTTTCTTTTTTTAAGAAAAAAAAGAACATCGTCACTGAATTCCTTTAAAAAAAAAAGAACACTATAGTAAATAATATTTGTCAATAAAAAAGAAAAACTTTTCCTGAATCTCCAATTACGCCACTTTTTCATTCTTTTTCTTCTTTTGTTTAAAAAAAATCAACTTTAGAGAAACAAATGTTAAAACCATCAAAATTAATACAAATTAAGACTGAAATTTATGTATAATCTGATTTCCATTGACTAATTTCGTACTTTGAATGTGTGTTTGGTTGTGCGGTGGGGATAATTGATTTTTATTAAAAGTTATTTATGTGTGAAAATCAATTCTAGAATAAAAAGCTACACATTCTAACTTCAAGTAGAAGCGATTATGGAGGCAGGCAGAATGAATTCTACTCGATTGTAACCAAACTTGTCAAAATCAATTCTACATGTACATAATTAATTTTGGCACTTCTAGATTTGAAACCAAACATAGTTTAAGTGATTAAAATTGATTTTAAAAGTGTAGAATTGTTGCTCTTAAGTAGAATTGATTATATCTTTAGAATTAATTCTACTTGAAACTATAATTTAGAACTTTTGATTTTAGAATTTATTTTAACATTCAAATTTATTATTCAACTCATTTCAAATCATTCTTGTCGATGCAAAACCAAACATACACATAGTCATATGCATCAAATTGTACAGCTATGTCCATCCTAGTTGGTTCCCCCCTTCATCAAAATTGAATGTAGGACTCTGTCTATGTTTCATAGCCTAGTATCAAATTTTACAAACCTATTGATCTATTAGTCCTCTAAAGTGCGAAGGGAGAAATTTGATTGAATAAGCACCAATTAATTAAAAATGAAATCACATTAACACTTCTGTTTTAATTGATAATTTATTTGATCCTAATTCTTTCTCCCTGTACCAGTTTGAAGAACAATACCAAGAAAGAAAGAAAAAAAGAGATTGAATGAGAATACTTACCAGGATCTCTGACAGTAGCATGAACAGTGCAACCTCTTTGAAGAAGAGCTTCAACAAGCCATGAACCAATATACCCTGTGGCACCTGTAACACAGTATTTGGCAGTAGGAACAATTTGTCCACTGCTTCTCACCATCCTCATTGCTTCCTCCATTTCTTCCTTCATTACCACCAAAAACACAATCTGTTTTTCAACTATTTATTCTCCCTCTCTTGTGTTATATATAATATATAATGTATGTATAGTAGTAGGCAAACATCCACTAGGCACGTAGGCATTTGTGCTATAAATAAAATACCAAGTGGAACTATCTAGACGTGTATAAAATAATTATTCATTCAATGAGTTCTGTAAAGTATAGGTGCACTATTATGTTACAGCTATATATTGGAATGGTACAAAATAAAAAATTATATCAACTTATTTTTTAAGGGGAAATATATCAGTTTTATATGTTAATATATAATTTGTAGATGCACTGTTTCAAAATGAGTGAATGTGTCGTTAATTTTTTCTATAAAATACCTGAATATTTTTTATTACTATTAACTGGATTAGGTGAGTTTGAGTTCGGCCACTTGAGGTCGACTGTGAAACTAGTGAGTTTTTGGAGCCCAACTTATCTAAACGTTTATCTCATCATATTTTTTTAAAAAAATTGTATTTTTTCTTTTGAAGAGAAAAAAATATTGTATTTATGTATTTTTTATTTTAACTTTCTTTTGAGTAATTTTCATTTTAGCTTCAAAGAATTTATAGTGTTTGGGGAAAGTTAATTCTTTTATATTTTTAAAATAACTTTCTCTGAATTTTTTATTTAAAATATCAATCTAATTAAATAAAATTAAACCAATTCATTCTTTGTTAGTTTGAACTAGTTCGAATTTTGTGAATTATTGCGAAAATTAAACCGACTAAATTTTATAGGTTATGATGTTTTCTCTCTTGAAATTGAATCAAATCGACTCATTGCATCTAACTAGAACCGGAAAACTAACATAGAATAAATATTTAGAAAATAATTTGTGCTCACTCAAATGTTAAAATGGTTATACAATTATCGATTATCATTTCTCTTGCGTGTTTTCATGCATGTCAAATGTTGTGAACTTACCCATTATAAGTGAGTCTTTTTCTTATTTCACACATATTAAGAAAAAGTGCATTCAGTTGGCAAAGACATGCATTATTATATGCAGTGGCCGGGGTTCGAACCCCGGACACCCCACTTATTCACCTTGAAAAATGTGAATTCTAACAACTAGACTACTTGACAAAAAAAAAGTGTATAAGTGAAAAAGAGAGAAAAAAATTGTTTTGAATGTCTTTGTTAAGTATTGATGCATTCTTCTTTATCATAAATGTAAAGTAGAATATATTGAATTGGGAGTGGTGAAAGTAGTATTAATTAGAATTATAATTAAAAAAAAGTAATTCTTTAAAAAAAATGGAAAAAAGTAATTAATATTGAGTAAACCACCAGATTGATCTCTGTCTTTACACCAAATTCTCAATTTGGTCCATGACTCTATTAATAACTCAAAATGGTCCCTATCTTTGTCAAATATTTTTCAGATTGGTCTCCGACTCTATTAGTGTTTTGTATTTTGAGTGTTAATGGTTCAATGTCTTTTGAATATTATTTAGTGGTTAATGACATAATGTCTTTTGGATCTTATTTGGTACGTTAGTGGCTTAAAATGCAAAACAACTAATAGAGTTGGGGATCAATCTGATAAACGTTTGACAAAGACAGAGACCAATTTGAGAATTTGGTACAAAGACAGAGACCAATTTGATAGTTTACTCAATTAATATCGTATTAAAAAGTGAAATATGTCAAAAAAAAATGAGATAATATTTTTTTTGCAAATAACTGAGACGGAGGGGGTAACAAGCAAAAATATATAAAAAAAAAAAAAATATCTTCTATATAGTAAGAGAGAAGGCTAGGCCTTTGTGTAATGAAATTGAAAACCATAATATTTTCTGGTCAAGCCTCTTTCTTTGCAATAAACAATCCAAAGAAAAAAGCATCTTTCTTCCAAATTAACAATGTAAATGCGACAAGAAAGAGATTTGGGAGGATAAACGAGATTTGTTATCTATTTTCTTTTTTCAATTTAGATGTTGTTGTGAACAATAATATTGCTAGTCAAGCCTGTCTATATCTTGTTTATGTTTGGTAGAAAGGAAACAGGGAGAGAAAACTGAATATCTTAATTCTTTGGCAACAGAATGGAGACTAATTGTCATTATCAATATATTAGTATAGTTTTTTTTCTCTTTCTAATAGCATGGTCAATAATAGTATAGAAAGTTAAACATGTATAGCCAAAAATGTATTGCATTGCAAGTTGCAACTCTCAATTTGGGTTTGATAAAGAGGAACACCAGTAAGCATTATCCCCAAGGAGAGGAGCATGCGCGTTATTTTTAAATAGCATAGTCCAACAATTGATGTGCTCGTGGCAAATAATGAAACTCTCATGATTAATATCCCTAAAAATCAAAATGCATGATTAACATATAGATGTGATCAATCGGACTCATATTTATGTGTATCCACAAAAAACATTCATACAGTGATAAAATGTTGCATGAACGATATGTATGGCTGCATGTTAGAACCTACGATTTATCACTTCTTAACAATATTTAGTTATGTGTCCTCTAAAAAATAAAATAAGATGGTTATGTGTGTGAATTTCGCCGTTATGTTTTTTATTACAAAATAAATTCACCTTCTCAACAAAAGTGAGGGGAATGAAAACGCGTTATAAAGCACACTTTGAGTTTGTATGTTGAGCCGACGTCTATGATTTTTTGTATTCTACAACAGCTCCAACCAACACAATGCCCCCTTTTTGCAACGATAATGTGGAGTCTTTGAAAGCGTATGAATTTAAAATTGTGGCAATAAATCCATGAAACAAATGCCCAAGTAGTTGAACATGTTGTGTATATGCTAGAAGAACCGAAGCGCAGCCTCAACTATAACCAAATTTTACTCACACTTGCAAACATATTTTTTCTTATTAGGATTCAGGAAGTTCTCTTCTCTTCCTTGGATATTGTATATTACTCATACTTTGAGAGAAGGCAGCGAATGTGCTGACTAAATTTGATGCTACTAATGTCGATTCCGATGTGGATTTTTTCCTCCCCCATCTTAAAATTTTCTACTTGTGGATACCTCTGAGTTGTTTAGGCAAAGGATTTTTTAAGAGGTACCAATTTTTTTTTACAGTCCTTTGTTTCCTTTTAATAAAAAAAGAGGTACCAATTTTCTTTTAAGGAAGGTATCAAATGTGTATTTATAGGAATTTTTTTTTTAAGAAAACATTAAGATGGAAATTCTTGAAATATATGTATACATCACAATTGAAACAACAATATTATTAAAAATTATATCACACTAAATTTATTATGTCAAACCACCATTTTGGTCTATAGAAGTGTAATTATTTTTTGTTATATCAGTCCTTAAATGTATGTAAATTACAAACGCATCTACAAATGTTTATTTTGTTAGTCACTTTGATTATCAAATATATTTTTAGATAGTCAGTTTGGTTATGGAATGTGTAATATTTTTTGATAAATTTACTCTTTAAAGGCTACAATGTTGTGTATGCAATTTTAGTATATTTAAAGGCTACAGTAGTAACGTCTCACACTCAAAGACTAAAATTACTCTTTGTCCAAATTTAATAAAAAAATAATGACACTACATTTATGTATAAGATGCATATAGATAAACAATATTATTAAAAATATAATATAACCCTAAACTTTTCATTTGAAAAATATTTTTTGAAGACATTGACTTAACATGTTTAGATTTTTCTTCTAGTTTCTATTGGTATCATTGAACCAAAGTTATGTCTACCTATAAATTTTTAATTAAATTCTGATGATCAAATAAAAAGACGTGGCGTTTGTGTTGTTAGCTACTTGTATAAGTTTACAAATATAATTAACTAATATAATATAGTATTTTCTTACAATTTTTGGAGAATATTATCACTTACTAATTTATGAACTCTATCTTTTGAAACAAAATTTATAAACAAAGAAGCATACCTGATTGAATTGAGCAAAGTCATGTAAACTGCTAATAGAAAATTTTCAAGAAAAACGAATCAGATGGTCTAAACCTGAACGTGGTGCACATAATTGATGTTTAAACAGAACTTCTTTTTTTTTTTAAAGTCAACTGCACAGAGTCAACAACCAAACATATACTCAGACCATCCACAATGGTTTTTTCTTTTAACACTTCAACACCCATTTTTCCAACTTCCAACACTCCACATCATTTTCTCTCTTATTCAATACTCATTCAACTTTTACCCTCTCCAATGGTTTTTCATTCAACACTCTACCCCACCACTTTTTATTTCTTTTATTCTTATTTAATTTTTGTTTTTATAATTACATAAAATTATCGATTATAATTATCGATTATAATTAAATTAAAATAATACAATTAA
>Ga0315915_1000154_pt1 | contig 55189 bp, 20 predicted proteins | sample MpolbnodulesMG_FD_207738 | JGI IMG/M metagenome (GOLD analysis project Ga0315915, IMG submission 207738) | Medicago polymorpha root nodule microbial communities from Los Angeles, California, United States - branched nodules | ecosystem: Host-associated > Plants > Roots > Nodule | place: USA... | reverse complement strand
TTTCCTTTAGATTAATAGCCTTAAGACTCCTTAATCCACATTTTCCTTGCCTTCAGTCATTAGTAGTGGTATCATGATGTAATTGTTTGTCTTTAGTGCCCTAAACAAGCTTTTGTGGGGGCAATATAAAATTGTATGTGGGGGTCATCATCTAAATTTATCTATAGCTATTGGTTACAAAAATAATGCACAAGTGGGGGTCAACAGCCCCCAATTACATCAATGTGGATCTATGGCTGGTTGTTAAGGAGTTGACTCATCTTCAAAGTTGTGGGTTAAATTTTATTGTCGATGTTATGACCTAGCCTAGTTAGTGGAAGCTATATAAGTATATTTGTAAACGCTCTTTGAGTCTCGAGGTTCGTCTTGACCTTGATGAACTCCGAAATTCAATTTACCTAAGCATTAGTTTATCAGTTTCGAAAGAAAAAAAAATGCCCTTTCTTATAATATGAAAGACTTTTAAAATTTTCCCTATATTTTCATCCCCAAAATCCTCTCATCCGTCTCTAAGCTCACAAACAAAATCTAAAAATATGAGTATACAAATATTTCTAGCGGCGAAGCTAGCGAAAATTCTATGTGGGGGCCAAATATAAACAAAAATAAAATATTTTTAAAACCAACATATGAAATTTAAGGATAAAATATATTTTTAGTCTCATAAACTATAACTTTATAAGATTAGTAATTACAAATATTTATTTAATTTTTGTCTCATCTTTTTATAATTTTACAAAACAAAGTGTTTTTAGATTAATCTCCATAAAAAATTAAACAAAATGTTAGGAACTTAATTTAATAATCGTGAGTGTTGTAGATAATAAAAACAAATTTAATCCAAAGCTTAACCAATTGGGAAAAAAAAAATCACAATAACTCTTACTTATATGAAATGTAAATTCAAGCAACAACAAATGAAATAATAATTGACAACAAATATTTAAAAAAGTTGGACAAAACGTGTTTTAAGAAGTCAATTTTATCCATAATTGATTGTTTAATAAAAGATTATTAATGTCTTTTCAACGTAAACAATAAGTTATTTCTAAGAACTTATATCCTTTCATTTGTTTCTCTCTATAGTTGTTATTAAGACAAAAAGTAACAAACCAATACAAATAAATCTATCAACAATGTCTTGACAAAATAAAAAAAAAATTTGGTTGTGGCTAGGGTTTGAACCCCAGACCTTGCATAAATTATGCATTGTCCTTACCAACTGAGTTAAAGACACAAAATAAAAATCTATCATTGATATAGTAATTTTTTCACTTTCTTATCTATGCTAATTTTCGGCAACCAAATTTATTTGGGGTAGCTCAATGTTTATCATTTGAGGTAACTAAATATAAATAGATACCAACTAATTCAAGAATAATTTTTTCTTTTGGGTAGCCAAGGGAACCGCCCCTGAATATTTCACTAACCACTTCGAGTATTTCGTTAACACACAGAGTATTTTTAACACTAACTATTTTTTTAATGAATTCCTCATAAGTCTCATATTATAAAAATGATTCTTATGCAAAGTGGTAAAAAATGATTGTAAGATTTAGCAAAAATATGAATTAAAATCACGTGAGTCCAAGAGGAAAAGAAAAATGCATATAATAAGGCCAAACATTTATGACTTCACATCACAGTCACAGTTCTCTATGTCACATCACATGCAAGTCGCAATCCCAATGGTCTGTACATAAGACACAAATGAGCTGAGCTGCATTCAAAATTCAAATCTCAAAATCAAAAACTTACAAAGGAGGGAACCCCGCTAAATGCTTCCAAACCAAATCGCGGTAAAAATCAAAATATGAATATACAAATTTCTCATGAGTAAAAATATAGCTATACCCCGTTTGGATTGAACTTATTTTAAGTTTATGTACAATAGATTATGCAAATAAATAGACTTTTATATTAATTTATAAGTTTTTATTAACGAAAATTTTATCTTTATAAGTTGTTTTTTTATAAACAACCTTACAAGCTTATGAATAATAAATATAAGTTTATTTATTGCATAATTTGTTTTGCAAAAGCTCAATCCAAACATGCCCTTAGGTATGGACGGTAGGTATCCAATAAAATCAGAATAATGTATATCAAAACAAATTAGACGAGATGATAAGAGATCAGTTAAGATTAACTAGATGTTTTTATTCAAATTCAGTTTGAGAATACAATTGTGATATCCGATTAAAAAAAATGTAATTTTGTGTAGTAGTTTTTTGGGAAGTTACAAGAGTTGAACAACCAAAAACCGCAAGTTCTTATTTTTCATTTTTTGCGACAAAAACAATAGAAAAAGAGATAAAGAAAGTACGAACACATGGAGTTAAGAAGAATTGTCGTAAAAGTTCTCAACTTTTTGTAATTTTTAATATAATAACAACTATGATTTTAAGTTATATATAAGCCCCATATCATCATTATTTTGAAGGAAAGTCTCATATCATCATTGTTTAATCTACGTCTCACTCCTAACTTTGTTTAGTAGTAAATTATTTCATTTAAATTTAATGTTGAACATTTATTATATCCGTGCATGGTAAAAAATTATTTTCTTTCATTCAAACATATTCTTATCGGATATGTCACCGAAGAGAACATTATGTTAAAGATTAATTTTTTTTTCATAAAAGCATATTCTTATATGTTGTACGTTGAATCCGGATATTCTATTTCTCTGCATTTAAAATATGTGATCTTCAATCGCTAGATTATTTGACAAAAAAATTCTTTATTTGCACAATTATAAAAATAATCTTGATCTAGACCCAAAAGAAAAATCTTGACTAATAATAATAGTAGGGGTATAAAAAATTATTAATGTTAAATAATCAAATAAATGTCTCATTAATTTTCTCCAGCTCGACATTTTTTTCTCCATGGCAGGAATTAAGTTTTGCTTCATTTTCCTAACGTCTAATCTCAATTAGTTTTGACGTTTTTTTTTTTGTTTTTGAAGTAATTAGTTTTGACGTTGGATTTTAACTTTTCGGTTTCAATTATACCATACATCTTAAATTAACCTAATCACCTTATCAATCATTTTAAAAATTAAAATAAGCAATATATTTTCATGACAATCAACAGTTTTGTGCTTCCTTCTCGAAGTCCAATAATAAGGTTGACATTGGTACATGTATTTGAGATACCGACCAGGATTATGGGCTAACTTGTTAAAAAATCACGGTTTGCATTGTTGTGTTCGATGGAGGTTGATGAAACTTTAGGACTCTGTGAAGCATTGCCGTGGGTGGTGAGTTAGAATTTGGTAGCATGAATTTCTCTTAGAACTCGAAGCTTGTCGTTGATGTTGTCAATAGTAATAATAGTAGTAACATTGTTTTAGAAGTATTATTAGTCATTGCCGACAACTACTTAACACTCAATCTACCAACTCTAAGGTGGAGTTTAGCCAGATACAAGCAAATGAAATGAGGTGGTTCGTGAATCAGCACACGCAACCCCATTAGAAGTTAGCTCCCAATTATTTATTGACGTACCACCTTGTATTCATGAGTTGTTATCTAATGAAATGAGATGAATTTTCCCCCTAAAAAACACTTTTGTGACAACACAGATCTTCTCTGATGGAAAAAATGTGTAAGTGAGTTAAGTTTCGGAGATTCATCGGGGTCAAGACATGCTTTACGACAAAGACTCCAATAACTCATATAGAGGTATTTACATATCATTCAATATAGAGGTCTTTCCATTGACAATAGGAGTTGAACATATATTTTGCATGCAAGTCAACTCATTACTAACAGAATCAACATTCATTTGTATAAAATTTATTTTAATACAACACGTTTAAAACAACGTCAAATACTCACTATAGTTGATTAAAAAGAGAAATGATGAATATGCATGAAACCATTGTACGAAACCTTCACGAATTGATCGGGAAATTGTGAAAAAGGGAAATTGTGAATATTATGAAAAACTACTTCCTAAAACCTCTGCGAGTTATTCTGACTAGCCAATTCAATACATTGACCATCCATATTTTCCATGAAACTCGAGAATTAAAGCAATATTATGAAAATTTTGATAAGGTTTCTTCGTGGTATATGACAATGCTGAAAAAGGAAAATGATAAATATTGCGAGAACCTACTTACCAAAATCCTCACGAATTGTTCTGATTGGCTAGTGTCAACACATTGATCAACCATATTTTTCGTGAAAATCGAAAATTAATTTGTCATCTCTGTAATTTACTAAAGCAACATACCAATATCATGAAATTTCAAAAAGGTTTCTTAGCGGTACATTTTATTTAAGGGAGTTTGCGGTAAAGAACAATGCTGAAAAAGGGAAATGGAAAATGTTGTGATAAGTTACTTCCCCAAAACCTCTGTTCTCGTGAGCTTAGTTCAGTTGGTATGAACACCTTATAATAATTGTAAGGTCTGAAATTCGAACTACGACAAAAAAAAAAAAACTTTCCCAAATATTCACAAAATAGTCTCAAATCTTCACGAAATAGTATGATTGAACAGTGTCATGCATTAACCAACTATATTTTTTTACAAAATACATTGACCGACCATATTTCCCGTAAAAAATTGAGAATTAAAGTGCTCTGTCTATTTATTAAAACAATATATCATCATGAAATTTTTGAGAAGGTTTCTTCACATGTATAACAATGTTGTTAACTAAACCCTCAATTCTAGATGTTTGATTTGAAAAGAAAAAAAAAATTTTAAATATGTTTTTGGTCCCTATAAAATTGAGAACTTTTAAGTTTAGTCCTTACTTAATTTTAATAGGTTTTTTTAGTCCTTACAAAAAAAATTACTTCTAATTTTAGTCCCTGTTACAACAAAGTTTGTTTAATTATCTTTAAACTCTTAAATTTTTGAAGGATTTTTTTAAGACAAGTTTAAAACACTATGAAAGGTTCATTTACCAAAATTTAGATTTTTTTTTATCATGAAACAAATTAAATATGAATTTTTTAAAACGACAAAAGTTAAAGATAAAATTAACAAAATCTAAACGTAGAAATTAAATTTTAGTAATGTTCTTAACACGTCTACAAATTTGAATTGAGGAGGGACAAATACTTAGTGCAGAATTTTTTTTAAGGACTAAAAAAACTATTAAAATTAAGTAAGGATTAAACATAAAATGTCTCAATTTTATAGAGATTAAAAACATATTTAACCCAAAAAAATCAACTAAGTCTCAAGCTTAAATTCAAAATAATCACCTTTAAATTAAATCAATATAGCAAAAGAAAAAAGTTTAACTACCATCCAATGAAATTTTACATATATATCTAATAATGTGATAACGAATCATTTAATTTACTCTGACAATGTATATTACTCTTTAAAAAAAGTATATTAATTAAAGAAGAAAGCTAGCAACACACCTTCTAACACACATTTTTCAACACACTACCTTTGATTAGTTAAAATTCACATGGGTTCCACCAAATCATGTGAGTCCTATATACTTTTTGTGGGTCCCATGTGAATTTTAACCAATTAAAGAGAGTGTGTTGAAAAATGTGTGTTAGATGGTGTGTTGCTAGCATTTCTCATAATTAAATTCAAAAAAAAAAAATGAAAGAAAAAGAGAAAACTTTGAAAAAAAGATACTTCATGTCATTTTCTTGTGGACCCCACCATAGAAAGGATAGCGGTGGAATTTGTACAAAAGAATTTTCCAAAACAATTCAAAAAACGCTTCAAAATTGAACCGCATCATCAAAACCCTAATTTCACATTCAAACATTGCTTCTCACTTTTCTCTTTCTTCTTCACTTCACATTTTCTACTTCAATTCTTCATTCCTAACCATAAAGGTACAACCTTTTTTAATTTCATTATTTTTAGGCAATAGGGTTTTGTATTCTTTTTTATTTTCTATTATTTCTATTATTATTAGCAAAAAAAATCATTTTTTTCTCATTTTTCGTTTAATAGAGGTAGAATTAATTAGGGTTTTCAGGTAGTGAAGTTATTGATTCAGTTTTGAGTTTTTTGAACTGATCCATTTGGAAGATTAGTCTTGAATTTTGATTTTGTTAAAGAAAGTTTTGAACTTTTTGATTTAAATTAGTTTGTTTTTTTGTATTTAATTGTGAAATGTGAAATTTTGAACTGACCCATTTTCAAGATTTATTGTTTTTTTGGATTTTGTTATGTAAAGTTTTGATTTTTAGGTGAAAATAGCTGAAAATGAAATGGGGCTGTGAATTTTTGTTCTATAGAATTTCTGATATGAAATGTATAAAATTTGAACTGACCCATTTGCAATTTACGTGGTTTTGTTAATTTTTGTGTTGAAAAGATTTGATTTTTAGGTGAAAATAGCTTAATAATGAAATGTGGCTATAAATTTATGACTTTATAGAATTTTTTATTTGAAATGTGGTTGATTTTGTGTTTGTTTGTTCATGATTCTTTGTATTTGATCTTGTTGTGTTGTTACTTATGGTGATTTTTTCTCTTGGTTTAGTTCAACAATGGGAAGGAATTTGAGTCCTGTGTTACGAAGAGAGCTTGAAAATCTCGACAAAGACGCGGATAGTCGCAAATCTGCGATGAGAGCATTAAAATCTTATGTGAAAGATTTGGATTTTAGGGCAATTCCTATGTTTCTTGCTCAAGTTTCTGAGACCAAGGAAACCGGTACTGTGTCTGGAGAATTCACAATTTCGCTGTATGAAGTTCTTGCTAGGGTTCATGGGGTCAAAATTGTTCCAATGATTGATATTATCATGCAATCCGTAATTCAGACTTTAGCTTCGAGTGCAGGGTCTTTCCCTCTTCAACAAGCTTGTTCTAGGGTAGTTCCAGCTGTCGCTAGATATGGAATTGATCCAACGATGCTGGAGGACAAGAAGAAACATATAATTCATTCTATTTGTAAGCCTTTATCTGATTCGCTCACGAGTTCTCTGGATAGTTTGAGTTGCGGTGCAGCTCTTTGTTTGAAGGCTCTTGTTGATTCAGATAATTGGCGGTTTGCTTCTGATGAAATGGTTAATAGGGTTTGCCAGAATGTTGCTGTGGCGTTAGAAGGAAAGTCTACTCAGACTAATTTGCATATGGGTTTGGTTATGTCATTAGCCAAGCATAACTCTTTGATCGTTGAAGCATATGCTCGACTGCTCATACAATCTGGGCTGCGCATGTTAAATGCCAGTGGAGAGTCTATGGATGGTAATTCTCAGAAGCGGTTCGCAGCTATTCAAATGGTGAACTACCTGATGAAGTGTTTAGATCCAAGGAGTATTTTCTCGGAGGTCGAACAAGTTATTGAGGAGATGGAGCAGTGTCAGTCCGACAAAATGGCGTTCATCAAAGGCGCTGCACTTGAAGCATTGCAAACAGCTAAGAAAGTTGCGAATGACAAAAAATTGAGAGGCATGAAGAGTCCTGCTTCGGTGACGGGTTCCAATTTTAGCAGAAGAGATTTTATGGATGGAGATAGTTCTTCAGGTGATGGAGACCGTACTCCCACATCTGATTCACCAGAGTCACGTACTCTCGAATACTTCCCTGGATATGGATCCCTGGCTGAGTCTCCTATTTCAACATGTCAGTCTATTCATAATTTGAGCTATTCACGAAGGAGTGTCAATAGGAAGCTTTGGAGCCTTGAAAATGGAGGGGTTGATGTGTCTCTCAAGGACGGTCTGTTCTCAAGCGCAGAGGAGAGAAATGGTATGGATCACACGTTTCTGAATGGTGGAGATTTAACTGAGGAGTTTGCTTTCATCCCCAGAAGTCCTAGACATGGAATATCCAAAAGTACCAACACAAGTCCTGTTGTAAGTGTCTCAAATATTTATCACCCTATTCAACATTTGATTTATGTTATCATAATGTTTTTGAATTAGTGTTTCTTTTTGTTATGGTAATACATCGAGTTAAATTAGTGTTCCTTTTTGTTTATTGAAACTTGATGATTTCTTAAGCTTATGTATTCTTTCATGTGCTCAGAGATCGCACACTCGCGTCAATGTTGACAGCATTCAGATTTTTGACACTCCAAAGAGGCTCATTCGCTCTCTTCAAGACCCAACTGATGAGAGTTCAGATTGTTCTGAAAAACCGATTCGAAGGTACAAGAGTCTATCATCGGGCAACATTGACTGGAGTCCATCAGCTTATTCTAAATATGACCAGAGCGGTTTAGCAAATCACGACAAGTATGATGGCAAAGAGTACGGAAGCTCATGCGGGGACGGACAGTATCAAGGAGGATCAGAATCTGTCTCATCAACCGACGACCTTCCTGGTGATGCTGATAACCAGAGGCCTTCTGAAGAGGTTCGTGAAAGTAGAAAAGATCCACAAATTGTTCACGCTGAAAAGCCACTTCAAAAGACAAAGCGCAGATTTGTTTGCGGACTCTCTTTCGTCATTCTTGCAATGGCCACACCTTTAATTTGGCTCAACAGTCAAGAAGAAGCACATTTCCTTGTTCCTACATAATGTGTTTGTTCATTCTAGTTCTAGTGTACAATCTGAGAATCAAGAGAATTATGAATAGAGTTTTATGAAAGTGGTTGGTTAATTCCAACTAAATGTTGGGAAAGTTTAGTGTAGAACTAGAGGATCAGTACAATTTAGCACCTTCAATGTGCTTTTATTTTAGTTTGTAAGAGTCTGTAATAACTTTTGACTGAATTCTACCTTATGTTGGAATTAGATGAATCATTTCTGTGTTCAGCTAAATTTAAAATAGGTAAAAATATGGTGAATGGATTTAGGTATATTTTAACTTTTGTTTAATCATTTCTTTTGTTTAATATATCTGGATTCATTGTGAGTTTGGCATAATCAAGGTGTTACCGCGATTTTGGAAAACCCACATTGTAGTGGTCTCTAAGTACCAAACTTGAAAGAACTAGCGATTAGCGTAAAAACATCTTACACATGCATCTAATCATATTTTATCATACATATATTTAGAAACGAATATAAGAGAAAGTAGTATAATATTTGGCTACGACTAAGTGAATGTGTAAAACTTTTTTACATTGACGGTGTATACAAATAAAATCCAAAAGTTAACGTGTTCATGAGTTAAACTTTCGATATTTTTGAACATGCTGTTCAATTGATTTACTCAAGAAAATTGCAAGACAAGCCTTAAGCATCATGATATTATATATTTGGATTGTGTAGATAAGCTCCTCCTTTCCATACATCTTGTGGACTTAATACTATTGGTTGGAGGACAGCAGCTTGACCAACACATACGTAAGCAAACTTGCTGTAACTTTCAATTCCTGATGAGCCTGGACTGAACAGGTAAGTCTCATCAAATCCATTCCTTCCAACTAATACTGAGTTTCTTCTACCCTGATTAAAAAAAACCAAACGAGTACATAGTCATTTTAGTCCCTAGATGTGTGAGATAGTGTCACTATATTCCCTTCATTGATCAAAATTACATAAACATCGTTGAGTATATCTTCTATCAATAATAGCAAAACGAAACGAGTAACTAGTCATTTTAGTCCCCAGATGTGTGAGTGCCGTTATAATCCCTTGACTTTATTTTAATATTATGTTATAAGTGCTTAATTAAGCTTTTTACTCATAAATGGCCTAAGTATATGTGCAAGTGTATCATTAAATTTATCGTTGAGGATGACGATTACATACCCTGTCAATGAGTGTAAAACTTCGAGGCGCATTCGTGTATACAAGACTTATTCTTTCTTTTAACTGCTTGTATGTATCCATTTCCTCACCACTCATATCTTCACTATCTTCTGCTTCATTGTCCTGATTATTTGTTCCCCAGCTTGGTAAAAATTGCTTAACAGACGATTTCCATATTTTTCCGAATCCTTTCTCTTCGCTCGTATTCGGAGGACTCAAAATAAACTCCGATTCAAAAGGCGGTCGGCTATGGTAATTTGATCTCTCTAATCCTATTGCATAAGTTGCTTCTGGTGTGCTTACTGTCAAATGACTCAAGATGGAACCTGTCATTTGAAGAGGGAAAGAGTTTGAGTTTGAGATTTCAACCTCTGATCCTAATCCATCTTCTTCCAATGTCACAATGTATTTTAATCCAATCTTGTCGTATGGTCCTTTGTTTATTAATACCACCTGCATAAGATATCTTCAAGGTATCAAAATATATAATTAGCAATAAAAAAAATTGTGAGAAAAATCATAAGGTGTTAGATTAGTGGTTTTCCTTTTGTAACCTCAAGAGACAGAGTTCAAATCTCGTCTGAGACACTTCTAAAATAACCATCAATACAACTTTAATTAATAATAATTTCTCCGTTGCCAACCTAAAAATAATAAGGGGTAATAGTCAGTTTGATCCATGAATGTGTAAGAAGTAGTCACAATAGTCCCTCAATGTATCAAAATTCTTAAATAGTCCCTGATTGTGCATTTTATTAGTTAAAATAGTCTCCGACGCTAAAATAATCCTTCAATACTCACAATAACTCTTTTCATATAGGGACTGCAATGCCAATAAGTAAATACTTATAAGAACTGATATGACAATAAGTAAGTATACTGAAGGACTAATATGACAATATTAACAAAGTGCACAATCAGGAACTATTTTGAAATTTTGATACATTGAAGGACTATTGTGGCAACTCGTTACACATTCAGGGACCAAAATGACTATTACCCTGATAATAACCATTAAACATACCTGAATAGATTCCTCAGAATTGCCTTTAATATTATGCAAAACCCAATTAGAAGGAGACCATGAAACTTCATCATCATTATCATCATGAGTTTGAAAATTGAAGTTTAAAGAAACACCTCCTTGAATAACAGCATCACCAAATTCTCCTTCAGACACTGCAGTATTAAGCAACTCAACTTTTCCACCATGCCACATAGGTGCCTTATAGGAAGTAATCAATCCACTTGGTAGCAACATGGTAGCAATGCTTCCATTTTTCAATTCCATTTTGGCCATACAACTTCCACCAACTTCCTCAAATGTGACTCCATGTCCATTGAATTCTTGTTCTAAGTAGTCATAGTTGATTGGTTGGTAAGGTACTGAAGCCACTTTTGGGAGATGAAACTCTCTCTTGTATTGGCTTTGTTGAATATAGCTAGGAAATGGTAAACAAATATGTGATGGTGGTGTGTTTTTAGTAGATTTTGGAATGAAGATATTGGAGCAAAAAAGTGAAGTTGAAGCCATGGTTATGCTTCATAAATAAATGAGGTATTGTTTCATGCATTAAGGAGGAGAATTTTTTTTGTTCCTCTAGTTGGTTTTCTTGCTTGAAATTGATTCATAAGTAGATAAGGTTTTTGATGTTATTTTTTTCACATAACTATTTAGCATCTCTAATATTTCAAGATATTATTCTAACTTTTGTCTTTTTCTATAAACTTTTGTATCTGTTTGTCTTTTTTCATTTCAACATTCAACCATGTATTTTTCTATTTTCTAAAAAAAAATTGAGTTGTAAGGTAAAAGATAATGAAATTTTAATTTAGTTATGACAGTGATAATCAACTGATAAAAAAAACCAACTAATAATTTTCTGACTTCTTACCGAAATCATTTTAAAGTTTACAACATACATTGTAATAATATCTTTTATCCAATTCTGAGGTTTTTTTCTTCATTATTATATTATGTCAATATGTGTAATCAAAAATATTTTTTTTTTTGTCAAGTAGCCTAGTGGCGAGAGCTCACACAATTTAACTGTGGAAAAAAAAAGAGAAATTATGAAATATCCTTTATTTGTGGTATTAGAAAGAGAAGTCAAAGAATTGAAATTAGAGAGCGAGATAAATAGTTAAGAGTACCATAGAAAAGTAACATTAAATGTTTTATTGTTAATGTAAAATGACTAATAATTAGATTTTTTTTTTTCAAAGCGACTTATGATTTAGGACGGAAGAAGTATTCCTTAAACTATCCTTTAATAGAAATTTGTTCTACCTGACCAAAAAAACAAAAAGAAATTTGTTCTATAATGAAGATAAGATTAAATCACAGATTAAACATGAGATAAAATTGATTAGCTTCTGCTTACATTTTAGATCATCAAACATGAACTTGACTGTTTATATTCAAAATCATAGTAATCAACTAAGCTCTACAAAATTCCCAAACAAATGTATACATAGTAACAAAAGAAAATCCAAATGATAGTAGAACTGAACACCACTCAAAGAGGAAAGAAATTAAATTTACAGACTACAATCTATTTAAATTCAAAATTTCTTAAGGAGGTTTGTGGAACATGAGTAAAGCAACAATCAATTAGTCTTCATCCATGCCGGGAGCAGGTTGGTCTCTCCTTGGGCCACCAGCAGGTTTTGACATAATAATCTGGAAGTATCAAAAAATACAATCTCCATAAATATATGCAAAGAAAAATAGATGACAATCTTGCACCCTTAACATAAGCCGTATGTATTTGCAATAATTGTCGGAAATAATCGTAGAATGGTGATTTTGGAATAAGTTATTTACTGCTTTTTAAGTTTCGTCGTATGACAAAAGTACTTGCAGAAGTGTTGGCGAGCTTATAAAAATTACTTATAACATCTTAAGAAAAAGGGCTTTGAAGGTAGCAATCAGGAGTTGTCAATGAATAATTACCTGATCGACTCGTAGTACGGTGCATGCAGCATCAGTAGCATATTTAAGAGCAAATAACCTGAGCAGAAAAGACGATGTTATCAAACGAATATTCCATATGGTGAGTCTAATTCAACATGGAAAAATAATTAGAAAAATCTAGTTTCATGAAATAGGAAAATATCATTATTTGCTCAAAAATCTATTTACATAAAACATGCATTAAAAAATAGCTTACTTAGTCACATGTAGATCCCAGACCCTCATGGTTGAGACATCCTTACAAACACCAGGTTCCAAATCAATGCCAACTTTGGTATTTCCATTAGCATGCTCTGCATAAAGAGAAGATATAATCTCCATTGCATTTAGCCCGGCATTCTCAGCCAAAGTTCTTGGAATCATCTCAAAGCTTTCAGCAAATTTTGCAATAGCATACTGATCCAATCTGTAGAACCATAAAAAAAAGATTATTAAACAAACAAAAATAATGTTCTAAAGCAGAGACACGGCGCCTAAAGTTCTGCATTAAACAAACAAAAATAATGTTCCAAAGTAATAATCTGTAAGATAAAGTTCTGCATTAAAAATTCTAAGATGAAGCTTGGAAAAACATTAGCGAGAAAAATATATCGATACAACCCAATATACTGCATTGAACCACAGATAAATAATCATGATAATAAATAGTGAGGCATACTCTATGAAACCCGCGATACAAACACAGACACCAGGTACGACAATACACTGACATGTAAACACCTTAATAATTTAAGAAAATGTAAGTGATTGAATGTCAATCACTGAAACTTCCAATGTGAAGAGTCGGCCCTACATATGGTATACTTCAGTTATATCCGGATAGGTATTTATGCCAATGTCTCATACTCTCACAGATGGAGATGTGTAGCATATATTCAGAAACAATACAGCATAACCATATGCAACTAGTAATCACAATTGAAAACACGTGTCGTTTTTAGTAAAAACGTAAGGGAAATGCAAAGTACCCTGTTTCCTTGAAGGAAAAGTCTTTCACCCTTTTAGCTAATTCAATTTCAGTTGCGGCAGCTCCAGGTATAATGCGGCTATCCCTACACATGGCCTGACAATAATTGCACACAAGATTAATCAACAATTAATATTACAATTAGCAACAACTATTGAGAGAAAAATGAATTTTGGAAGTGTAATTCAAACTGATTAATATGAATTCCTTGGTTTACAGAGGCAAAAGTAACTAACTTCACAGTTATTAAGAAATTTAGTTAATCCTCTTGAGAAATTTAGTTAATTATAATTAATCCTCTTGATCTCAGAGAAATATAAGTGTATTCTAGAACTTGTTCTATGACAAATGAGTCACAAAAGTTGAAATGTATTTTAGGATATAAATTATTAGAGTGAACAGAAGTTATATTTGTTAACGAGACCAAAATATATGAGAAAATTTTAACTTATATTAAAGACAGGAGGGAGTACCTTGTAAGTGTTCACTCCATCATCAACTGCTCTTTCAAGATCATCTAGGATACTATCTGTACTTCCTCGTAAAACCACAGTGGCCACAGAATTTCCATCAACTTCATTTTTCACAATGGTCACCTGTATATCATATCACAAGAAGGGAAAATCATATGCCACACATAAAAATAAGAACAAAAATAAGTTAGGGAATAAGCCAATACTTGTAAAAAGCATTACATAAGAAAACAAGGAAATGACGGAACACAAAAATATCGCTTTAACTTACCCTGGCACCACCGATTTCCTCGACTGAAACAGAATCCGCAAACCCCAGATCATCTGGGTTTGGTTGGCAAAGTTTCAGCTGTAGGAGGAAAATAAAATGGATTAGACAGAAGGTAACCAGAGTCTCTATGTAACCAAAGAATCACAACACTAACCATTGCGACAGAACCAGTTGTTCGGCAAAATCTACGTAGTTCAAACTTTGAACTGATTTTCAGAACCATAAGCCTACAGACAAGAATATTGAAGTTAGAAAATAAACTATACTCATACCACGGCTTCAAATAGCATTAGACATTATTTAAAACAACAAAAAAGAGAACAACTGCACACACTTGTAACGTTCACAGAAATGCAAAGCCATCTCTCCTACGGCTCCTCCACTGACAATCACTTTCGCACCAGAATCCGCAACTGCCTTGATGAGCTCCTCTACTTTGGCCTCTTCAGTTTTTGAATAGTTTTCTAGCTATATGAATCAAAACAAGTAAAATAAATTCAATAACCAAAACCATCAAATAATTTGAAAAATGCGAACAGTTCATTATAAACTATAAAAGGAAAATATTGGTCAAAATCTTAAGCTCCATTAGTACAGTATCAGGTAATAGATAAAACTATTGCCTTACACAGTAAGAAATGGTTAAAAATCAATAGCACAAATTATCTTAAATTTTTTTCTATATTGTGTTACAAGTTTAAGCTTGATTATCTGAAATAGTTTCTAAGCAAAGGCTCTAGCAAGAAATTCACAATAAAACACCACAGAAATGTCCAGCATATCAGAAATAGACGGAGGTACAAACAAGTAAAGGCATAATTTGAGAAACTCCATGCTTATACGACTAGACACAAATCAATAGGCCTCCTTACTCAAAACCTATGTAGCACAGACACTTCAAATTGAAGACGTGTGCAATGTCTGACACCGACACTTACACATAGGTTACATTCAATAATTCCATTTTCTCGAATTATTATTGGAGTCAACATGTCGGTGTCGTGCTTGGTGTCCGTGTCTTTGTCAGTGGCTCATAACTCGTAACAAGGAATAAATTTCACAACCAGTTAAAAGAAAAGAGAAAAGCTATAGTAAGAAAATTCAATAGTCAATTTGCTATACCTGCTCGGCTGAATGTATGAGAACAGTTCCTTTGGTTTCAGTTGCAGAGGTATCAACACCTCCAGCAAACACAGCAACCTTAAACAACATTAACAAAAGATCTCAGTAATAGAAAATATGAAAATCTGCCAGTAAAGTTTCATGGAGATAAGATAGAAATTGATGCATTGACTTGATGATTTCTAATCAAATTCAAACAAAACAAACAGAAAAACAGATTTTGATCCATGATGTTAAAATAATTAGAATTCAACAATAAGTGAGAGAGAGTAACTATTTTTCATACTTGGTGGCCGTTTGATTTCGGAAAATGATTTTAGTTCATTTCTTAATTGCATTTTTAATTACGAAAAATACCACCACTTTATCTTATGCTTGCTTATTTGTACAGGAAAAGTAAAAAATTTAATTTTTAAAATTGTTTTCAATACAAATAGTGAAAGTAAGGTGGAATATTTGCAATTAAAAATGAAAACAGCTTCATCAGAGCCTATATAAATTATGATTAAAAATGAAAACAATTCACAATCACAGTAAAATAAAAATAACATCCACAACTCCACACATCAACTTGAGAAAATTGCACTAAAGCAGTATATCAACAGTCTTGATCCTGGTATCTCAGTTATTCCATCTTATCTACTTGGCTCACTATGTTAGTTGTTTGTTGTAATGTCATTTATTATTATAGCTTTTAATATTGTTTACTGCATGTAAGTCGTAAGGCATTAGATGGGTCATGGGAGAATATGCAAAAAGCAAATACGATGGGCCAAAACCAAAAGTACTGCCTAAATATTTACTAAAAAGCGGGCCAAATCTAAAAATGTAGCCTTCACATTAATCAAAATGTCAAAATAATGAACGAATGAAGAGCACACATAACAGAATGTGATATACTTCTGCTTATGTCACTGACGTTACTGATATAGGTAATAAGACTTCTAGAATATTCTATGTTCTAGTTTGTTCTAGCTTGACAGTTTTCACAACTGTCCATGTGTTCAATTGTTAGCACTACACACACCTAACACTTATTCAAATCATGAGATCCATTAATACAATTCTGTTTACAATTGAACCTTTTCACTCTCTCAAATTCTCGACAAACTCTATTAACACAGCGCAAGGAAACATGAGATCATAGCTTGGAATCAACCCTCTCCAATAAGACAGCATGTATAAAGATCTAACCTTTGCTTTTTCGGTATGCTTTATGCTCCCAACAGCATCAGTTCTCAAAACCATTCCCGGAACAACTGCACTGTTATGTAAACCCCCTCCCAAAAGCTTTGCAACACGAACATTGTCCACATTAAAGTTTGCAGGGTTTTTCGGGCACACTTGGATGCATGCCTGTATATTCGAAACAAAAGTAAGAATGTTCAATCTATGTGCTGCTGCAACCAAGGCATCTTAACGTAATAAAATGGGACAAGCAGGATATACTCACATCAGCAATAAGTGAGCATAGGGTATCCTCTTGACCAAATTGCTTGCTAGCAACTGCTGCTCTCATTCGAGAAATAACTTGTTCCTTATCGCGCACATCCATATTCTCTGAGCCTTCCTCCACAAGTTCATCTAATATTTCAACTGTCTAAAACATGACAAGCAGTTAGAGGGCGATTCAACTGCCAATGAGAGAGTATGACATTGGAAGGTGAGCCACTGCCTATGTTTTATTTAAAACCGGATGAAACCGGGCGATTCAACTGGACTGAACCAGTAGCATGCCAATTTGCCGGTTGGTTTGATCCCAATTGTATGCAATCTTGTTGAACCGGGATTGGATCAATTTGAACCACAGTAGTTCAACTTCAACCGATTTTTATTTTTGCATTTATTGTTTCCATGTTGAACCAATTGAACCATGATCCAGAGGTGGTCTCGCGGATGCGATTTTCAGTCCGGTTTTTAAAATACTAGTGAATATTGAGGCTCTCAAGAAAACAAACATACCTTATTGATTGCTTTAGTATATCCAATGATGATCTCGCTCGGGTGCAAACCCATCCTAATAAGTTCCTCTGCGCCTTGCAAAAGCTCCCCAGCAAACGAAATAGTTAAATTTGCACCATCCCCAATTTCCTCTTGTTGAGCTTTACTAGCCAAAACCAAAATCTTGGCAGCAGGATGCTGAACTTCAAGTTCATTCACAATTGTCGCTGCATCATTCGTGACAAAAAGCTTGTCCAAATGATTTATAACCATTTTATTCATACCTGAAGCAGAATAAACAACACATCAGTCCAACAACACCATTCTAAATTTAGCCAAACCAAACCAGTTCATTTTCCAATCCATTTCACTTTCTTATGCAAACACAATGAACTAAAAAATTAACTCATGCAAAAACTTTCGAATCCCAAATTCTCTTCATAAATGAAAAAAATTAGTAATTTTCAATTCTCCGCATATTTTCAAGCACAAGACATTCCAGATATGAACTAAAATTAACTATAATCATTCTGTCCAGTAAAAAAAAAAATCACTCATGAACAACCAAACACTTATCATAGATCCCAAATTCTCTTCATAAACGGGAAAAAAATAGAGCAATGTTATATGAACATCTAAAAATCAACAACTTTTGGACAACTAGTATAAAAATACATCAATTATAACTATTGATGTGACTAGAAGAGAGAGAAACAACTAATTAAAAAATGATATAGTATCTATACAGTATAGATATACGATGTTGGACAACCAAAAGGTTGTCAATATATCATTTCTCAAAAAAATAAAACTTTTTTTCAACTCTCCACAAATATTCATATGAACTAAAATTAACTCCAAGTCTAACCACTACATTTCAAAATCTGAACTTCTTGAATCTGAGAAAAATGTTCAATTGGGATGAACATAAAAGTTAACAAAAACTAAGAAATGGTGAATGTGATTTTTGTTACTATTTTTATATTCACAGATCCCAAATTACCTTCATAAATGAAAAAAAAAATATACTAGTTTTTAATGCCACAAATTTTCATACAAACTAGAATTACTCTAACCACCACTGAACAATACTTAGAACATCATAAAAATGCAAAATCAAGCTTACCCACATATCAAAATATAAACTTTCTGAATCTGAAAGAAAAATATCCAACTGTGATTCATAAAAAATTGCAAAAAAAATCTAAGAAATGGTGAAAGATCACTAATGAACAAAAATCTCTTCATAAATGAAAATTGCTATTTTTCAAATTTTCATACTAAAATTAACTCTTAAGCACTATGATCATCATAAAAATGCAAAATTAACAATACCCACATAGCAAAATCTAAACTTTCCGAATCTAAAAGACCAAAATTCAATTGGGATTCATCAAAAATTGCAAAAAAAAAAAAAAAAAATCTAAAAATTGATGAAAGTGATTATTGTTACCATTAGGGCCAAGAGAAGTTCTAGTGATTGTAGAAAGCTGTTTGCAAGCATCGATGTTCTTGAGAACAGCTTCATCGAGACCGGAGAGATGCTTGTGACCCTCTTTCAGCATCGATTGCATTCCGTATGCCATTTTGTGGGAAGAACGAAATCCCTAACCCTAAAATGAAGAAATTGGGGATTTGGAGATTTTGTTGTTTACACTGAAAGTGTAAAGTTTGAAATTGATTCAATCAGGGTATGATGTTTTTGGAAGAGAGAGGGAAAAGAAATGTATCGCCATCAACATTTTCATATAGGGGCAAATTAGTCTTTTTCATACTTAGATTACTTTGAGTTTTTATTTTGTGTTGATTAAATTGGCTGGCACAAAAATTATGAAATATCGAAATGGTTCTTCGTTCTTTTTTTTTTTGTAATTGGGGTTTGAACTTGTACATACCAACTGAATTAAGCTTACGAAGAAGGTTCTTTGTTCTTTTACTAAAGATATGTTAGTCTTTAACTTGTAAAAAAAAAAAAAAAAGTCAAAATTCTAGTACAATTATATAATTTTAGCTTATTAAAATTTCGCAGTCAATGTTTTACTTGGTAATTTTTTATTTAAAGTAATGTCGAGTTATTTATGTTATCACTTAAATTGATCTCTCATCCATTGTGTAGGATGTTACTCTTGATTTTGCTCCATTCCATATGGAGAAAATTTTTCTTGCTTTGAGATTCGCTTGAGTGAATTTTTAGTTTTAATAACTTTTGTTCAAACAAAACAATAATTATATGATAATTTTATAATATGAAATGATTTTAGATGTATACAAAATTTTCTTGGTTAATATTTTTAAGTGTTAGAATGCATGATAATGGCAAAAAATAATGCATAATAGTGAAAAAAAATCAATAATATGTGCAAAAAAGAAGAAGCATAATATTGGGGGGAAAAGTCGGATGATCATAATCATATTTTAAGGATCAAACAACTAATTTTTCAGTAGAATATGAAATAAGTCATCATAAAAACGCTATTTTTTTTTCTTTTAATCTCACCACCGTCAACTGCAGAGTGGTTATAGAATTGAGCTTGAGTTTGGGAAGTGAAGAGTGGAGATTCTTTGTCATCATGAGCGGAAAATTTTGGGATCCAAGTCCTTTGAAGCAAGAATTTTACTTTAGAGTGTAAAATAAATAAAATGTAGATATTGTAAATACACGATAACAAATCATGACTTTGTTAAAATAAATACTCCCAACAAGTTTTGCTCACTCCCAACCAAAGGTGCATGAGTTAAGTCCCGCGCCACCAACCAAAAGCATCTAGCATGATTTAAGTCATACAAGGGTTCTTTCGTCCATTCAATTGGGAGGGAGTGTTTTTCGGAGTACGTCTTTACTCACTTTAGTGAATCTAAATCCAAAATCTGAGCTTTTGGGGATGTAGCTTTTTCTTTAAGAGAGAGGGAGAGGGAGAATATATTCTTCTAAAAGCATAAAATGCACCAACCAAAAAGCTAGGCTTCATCCAATGGTCTATTTTCACAAAATTTCAATTGGATTTTATGTTCACTTTTAGCTTACACCAAAATTCAGCATATAGGTTGAGCATATCTAATCGCATCAAAGGAACAAATAACTAAACCAAATCAAAACACATGATTTGAAACAAAGGTCAGAACATTAACAAATCCCTCGTTTATGTTCAACTAGTCCACCAACCAAACACTACTGGAACATTAACAAATCCCTCTGTTTATGTTCAACATAGGAAATCTCTCGGTTGAGAGATACAAAACTGTTGAATTTCGACCCTTCAAACAAATTGCATGTCCAAACAATGAGGGTGGGAGAATTTCAAACCTCCATCCAAATCTACTGTTTATTTCTATTGGCTTCAATTAAGTCTTTGATTTTGATGTTTCACTTGTATACAGAGGGACAAAGAAACACGAGGGAACCTAAATCACCATATGAAACAAAAACACCGAGGTTTAATAGCATTGACACTGCTTTCCATTCAAAATCAAACAGAAAAAACTGAAAGATATCTTTTTGGATTAAAGAAAGAGACCCACTCCCCCACACAATATCAATACTGCCATGTATTTGACTAGCTAATAAAAAGCTAAAACTAATATACTCCACTACAATATTAAGGTCCAATAAGCTAAAGAAAACATTAAAAAAAGCAAAACAAAACCCAACTTTCTCCATACTAAAGAAAAACAAGAAAAAGGATAAAACGGGGTTTGGGGTATTCAAAATCACATTTTAAGCACTCTACTGCTTGACATCGTCGCTGGTTAAGCAGCTGTTCGAAGAGTCTGCAGGTGGTTCAGCAGGTGAAGTAGGTCCATTCGCTTCTACAAGCTTCTCCCCTGTCCCTGCTGCATCCGGAACAACTGATTCATTCACCAAGGTTCCACCCTGAGCTTTCGGTAATACATCAGTTCCAACAGGTGCCGAATCATTGGACTTGTTGACCTGTAATTGAACAAGGTATTTGAAATGTCTAATCAGTATGACGTCAATCAAATTGCGTGTTCTTCAATGTATCTTAGTAATCCTCAATTAAGATGTGTTGAAATAAATGAAATGAGTAATTGTTAAGGTGCATACTATCTCTTTTGACAGTTGTTCCTTGGCTTTTTTCTCCTGAATTGTCTTTTCGCGAGCCTCGTAAAATGCAAAATCATCCAGGATGCATGTTTTGCTTGAATGCTCCTTGAAAATTTTGAGAATTTCAATACCCTTTTCAAACATGACCTGCACAAGCATGTAGTTAAGCATTGTTTGTTGAAAGAAGTGTGGGGTTAATGGTAATCGAAAAAAGCCTGAGTGAATACCTCTTGAGTGTCCCTACTGTTTGTAACAGGTTTGTTTTCATTGTTCTCTAGAGTTATGTGTCGCAACACATTATTTGGGATATCCTTAATGATACGCCACTTCACAGAAAAGCAACCAGTCCACCTGTCCTGCTGCCAATACTCAACGGTTCTGTCAAAATCAACCGGACTCACCATCTCTGCTAAACCAACAAATTGGCCACTGGTATTGACCTGTAACAAAAATCATGAGGCAAAAAGTCAGGCCTGGTAAAACAGAGAAAATATAGGAATGCCCAACAAAATACTGGATCGAGACGCTAACTCACCGAAAATAGCAAAAATATGGGACAGTCAGCAGACTTCTCCTTGGCTTCCTGATATGCCACATCTAGCTTCTTGTTGCCATTAGAGGTACTTGTCCACACATTATATTTCATACTCTTGTGAATATCATCCTCGCTATAAGATTTGATGACAAAAAACTTTGCGTCAGAGTAATTCTCAGATAAATCTTCCCCAGTGTACTGTTGCTTGTCAGGAACTGGAAGCACTTCTTTATCATCATCACTCTTGATAGGAAGGTCCTGTCCCTTGAGTAATAATGTGACAGGTCCAAGACTTTTGTCATTTTTATCATCAGAACTATTGGAACCTCTTGGTCCCTTGTTCAGCTCACCAAAGCCATCCACATTTCTTTTGACATGGTCGAAACCACGGCCATAGCTTGTGGATCTATACTTGTTATCATAGGAACCTGTTCTGGATCCATAAGTAGATCCATAGTTAGACCTACCTCTGTATGTGTTTCCATATTGGCTGTACATCGTGTTGCTTGGGTACATCCCATTAGGATATCCAGAATACGGTCCCAGTCCAGATGAATAAGCATGCAAGTTCTGCAACCCCGGAACAATAGTTAAGGTGAGTTTTGAATACATTTTACCAATAGATGCATAAATGTTTGTGCAGAAACAAAAATAGAACTTCCTGCCCTACCGTCAATTAGGTAACAAATACAACGAACTATCAAAAAGTGTATCACCACAACAATAGTCATTGCCAGAATCAAATATCATGAAAAATTCATAGATAAATAGAAAGATGGTTGAGTATAATATATTCAATTGTGAACTTGAGATAGGAAACTATACATACAAAAGAAAAGTGGTCATGCAATCAAGCTGAAGTTGTGAAGAGCAAAACAAATGTAAGCAAATACTTAGATCCAGTCTAAAGGTTAGAATCAAGGAGTGGGATGACGGAGTGGACATACCGAGTATTGTGGAAGTGGCTGGGAAAGAGATGTATTTCTTTGAGAGGAAAAATCTTTGCGAGGCACAGCTGGCGTAGAAAATCCAGTTTTTGATCCATTCTTGGACTGCCTATCAGAAAATAGCAAGGGATCTGAAGGGTATGATGGTTGAGTCCCATAAGTACCAGTATATCCTGACACAGGAGCATAAGCAGGATAGCCAGCCCTTTGATAAGAATCATTTGACACATTGTTATTTGAAGAATACCCATTGGTGGTGCTTCCTTTATTCATAACTGATGAAGGGACATGTTCAGCAGTAACAGGGGTTGAAGTTTTCCCTCCATGGACATTGGTCTTGTTAGCAGTAGCACCATATGTCCCATTGGCAGAAGCTGATGGCTGATAATAAGAAGGATACTGGTACTGTTGCAGCCCATAGAGCTTATCATCATGTGGGAGGGATGGAGATGTGCTGGGTGACGGATACGATCCATATGGTGCATAACCATAACCTTGAGGGTACATGTAAGAACCACTGTCTCCATAAACACCCTGTTAGTTCATTAAACAAAACCTGGTTAAGGTTGCTCAAGGATTCGGAAATTCTGTTATGTATAATTCATTGTATAAAAACGGCAAGAAAAAATGATCAAACTGAAACTAGATTACTAAAAAGTCTAGGATTAGTGATCATCGAGAAAAAGAAATCACAAATAATGCAAAGCAATTTTAAATGTTCACCTTTATGAAAGAAACAAAATTGAACCTTCAAAAAGTAATAAATCATGGTTTTGAGTAGTAAAAAACAGCCCACATCATCAGATTTTGAAGTCAATATATAACAGAAGACCTAAATCCTATCCAACATTGTTCCCAACAGACTTACACCATTTCAAAAACAATACCCAATTATTAAAAATATAAAATATATGCACACAATTATCACGAAGTCTAGTAACTAGAATAAGTACATACCTGTGCCATTCCTCCATTAGCATTCACATAATTTTGGTAAACATTCCAATCGTTCCAATCGCCTTGCCCATCATAGCCTGCAGCGGTAGACATTCCCATAAATACAACATTTTTTCCAGAAAAAAATACTAATTTCTCCAATAAACAACCTCCAAATTATCCACTCAAGTCATAACACCTTACCTTACCTCCATAATAGTATGAAATAGAAGGGTGTCCATTTGGAACATAGCTAGCATTTGGATTAAATGTCTTCGGCACCTCGTTAGCTTGACCATGTCCAGTCTGCGCATAGAAACAGATTATAAGACTCGAGTAATAGACGACAACTCCATATACATCAATGTTAATACACTCCTAAATCCTCACCTTCTTTGCAGGCTCTGGAACAGCGATGGTCCTAGGCTCAGCAGAATCCAAGGACAAATTCTGCATTAAATCTGCAGCTTCTATGACAATGAAGGTAAAGGAAATTCAGTTTTCATTGAAAGAATCGTTTCACAGTCACAGGCATAAGAAAATACACTTTCAATGCACAGCATAGAGGAAAAAACAAGAAAAAGTTCAAGCAGCTAAACACATTTATACTCTATAGTAAAATTCACAAAGAGAAGCTATGTATGAAGTAGACACCACTTTGAACTAAATAGTGTTTCGTGAAACAATAGCGATTGACACCAAAAATTTATAATAGTAAATTTTACACAATAGTGCTTTCTGCCACTCGCAATCGATTACACTGCTAGCGGCACTATTTGACAGCATGGAATCACGAACATAAAAATATTCATAAAAGTGAAATTAAAAGGTAAAGGGGAAACATTTGCCAATGAAATCACCATGTAACACAGGGTCAAAAAACACATTTCAACAATCAAAATGAAAAGGCCAAAAAAAAAAAAACTGAAAAACTCAGCACATAGTAAATTAGGTCAGTTATAAATTGTTTTGGGTGCAACCACAATTACCGCTAATCAACTATATCTCCACAATCACATCATGGCAGCAATTTCACTCGTATCCACCCGCAATTCAATATTTTGATTCCACTGGAATCAATAATCAATAACATCCATAATTCAAAAGCTAGTTACAGTATATTACAATAAAATTCAGCAAGAGAAGTAAGTTAACCATAGAAAAAAAACCTAATTAAACATATACACGTGCAAATTAAAACCTTCATTACACTGTAATAATCAATAATATCCATAATTCATAACCTAGTAAATAATATATTACAGTAAAATACAGCAAGACAAATTAATTAACACTAAAACACAAAAACCCTAATTACACAGAAAGTTACGCCACCATAATCACATAAAATTAATCACAGGTAAAAACCCCTGATAAATCACAGATAAAAAAAACCCCAATTCAGTGAGATTCAGCAAAACCCTAATTAATAACAGATAAAAAAAACCCTAATTCTGTGAAATTCAGCAAAACCCTAATTAATCACAGATAAAAACCCCAATTCTGAGAAATTCAGCAAAACCCTAATAACTCTAATTCAGTGAAATTCAGTAAAACCCTAATTAATCACAGATAAAAAAAGCCCTAATTATGTGAAATTCAACAAAACCCTAATTAATCACAGATAAAAAAAATCCCAATTCTTTGAAATTCAGCAAAACCCAAATCACACAAAAAAAAATCTCAAGAAATGAAATGAATCAGCACAAACAAACAATAATTCAATAAAATTGAATTACATAAACAAACATTAGGAGCAAATTTCAATAAATTAAGAAAAAAGAGAGGCAGACCCTTTTCAAAAACCCTAATTTGAAATTCAAATTAACCAAAAACCCTCTTGAAATCCTTCAAAAACCCTAATTTCACAAGAAAAACCCTTTTCACATAAAAATGAACCAAACCCCTAATTACGCACACAAAAATATCTGAAGAAATGAAATTAATCAGAGAATTAAAACATCGTAAAAATTGAATTGCATAGAGAGAGAGGGAGAGAGGTATACTTGTGGTGTCAGGTGAAGAAGCAACAACGGTTGACATGGTGGAAATCGACGGCGCAGCTGATGAGAGAGAAAGAAGAGAGAGAAAGGGTTTCAGAAGAGAAGAAGAGTTACGTATTTATAGAAGAGAGAGATGCTTGGAGAAGGGGTCGCCGCTAGAGCTGGGGTTTTGGACTTTTCAAGTTTAAAGCCCAAATACTAGTATTGGGTCTCTTAGCAAGTCATGTAGTCGGCGAAGTCACGAACGTCTCATCAAGATTGAATAATTTAGGTTTTAATATCGAAATTTTATTATGATTCTATTCGTTACTTTCATTTAGAAAGATAAAAACACAAAGAAGCTTGAAAAAAGTTTAAAATAATTGATGATGGTGGGACCTACTATGTATTTTTGTGAGTATATCTCTTCAAATTACATACTCCATTTATTTTGACAAATGAAGAAGATCCTTACTCAAAACACAGACTCTCTAACGTACTTCTCAAGGTATAATGAAAGAGGTGAAAAGACACTCTCTAACACGCTTTCTAACACGTTCTTTTTAACCAACTAAATAGAGTGTATGAGAAAGTATGTGTTAGAAATATGTTATAAAGAAGCTAGAGTTTGCTTCATTTGTCTATCCTTCATTTGTCTATAAATTTGTTAGAAAATGTGTTAAAGAGTGTGTTGTTTTTATGGTTCTTGCATTTTCTCTTTATTTAATCACACTCACGAAAATAGTTCTTCTTTTTCTAAAATTATAACTTTTTATCTCCTCTAAAAATAAAAATAAAAACTTTTGATCTACAATTATTACACACGCTTGTTTAAATTTTGGTCTCAATTCAAATTTTTTTCCCAACGTTTTATTTTTTATTGGAAGAAACGGGGCCTAATCTAAAACAAAAAAATTGCAACTTGGGAGATGTATGCACTCATTGTGGTTGCTTATTGGATAATTTAAATTGGTTTTAATAATGTTTAATTTTGATGCATAATTATGTTTTTGCCTCCTTGTTTGTATTTAATTTGTAAAGCATTTTGTTGATCTATATCGTTCGATCTCTTGTGTTACTTCTTGTTTTTTAATTTATTGAGTTAGGGAGTTTGTAATAAGTTTTGTATTTTTTTTTTTTTGTTTGTTAATTTTACATAAAAACTTGCTTTTATGAAAGCTTGATTCGAATCAAAAATGCTCCGTATATTTTGATTCAAATCATTCATCTTGCAAGTTAGTTGATTCGAACCAAATCTAATAAAAGAGAAAATTGATTTGAATCGTTCGTCCTCTCGAGCCTTTCTAGTAAGGTGATTGATATTAATCAATTTTTGTAAAAAAGAAAAATGATTTGAATTGATATTAATCAATTTTTGTAAAAAAGAAAAATGATTTGAATCAATCTTCATTTGAAAATCATAATTAGAATTAGTGTTCATATCTATCGACTCAATCTTCATAACATCTTAAATTTCAGAATTTACACTAATGATTCAATTTATACTTTATCTTATTCAAAACAAATGCAGCTTTTTAGTTAAATTTTTAGTCCAACTTATTCATATTTTGTTCACCTCTACATAGTTGCCTCCTCTCTTTCTACCATTCATTGAATCAAATTGCAAAAACACTCTAAAGTCTTTTCTCTCTTTTTTTACAAACTTTTTCAGACTAAACACTTTTTATAATAACACTTGTAGGTTTTGAGATTTAGATTGTAAGGGTGCTATAAGATAATTGTAAGTTTGGTTTCATTCAAGGATCTTGATGGAGCATTAAGGATTTAAAGGAAAAATAGGTACTTTTCATCTCCAAAGTTAATTGTTGAGGTTGTTTCTCAAACAATCAAAGTTTAATAGGATCAAAGTGAGGTCATAGCAAAGAAGATTTCTTGCGTAAGAAGATCGAATGATTGCATGCTAGCTCGATCTGAAGACCTTGGGATTCATCCAATTTCAAGGAGGTTGAAGATTGGAAGCTTTAGAGTGGTTACATAGTGTAAAAGATTTAGGATCATGGTGATTCGTAGATTGAAGGAACATTTGTAATAACTCTTGCAAACATTTTCATCGTTCTAATGGAAGTCTGCAGAAGAGACATTTTCTTCTACGAAGAGAGGATGTACCCCATAACAAGAACGTTTACGGGAACCTCTATAAATATGGTGTTCTCTTTTCCTTTTCTTTTTAATTTCTGCAAATTTACTTTGATATATGATGATGTGATAGATTAAGTTAATTACTATATACTTTGTGATTGAATAATTTCTAAAATCTAATTTTGAAGAACATTGTTTTATTCAACACATTAATCAAATCAATCACCTTTAATATTAGAAATTAATACGTTGATAATCTTATCACATATATCAAAGTTGTTTAGTTTCTTGTGATAGTTATTTCTTATTTAAGGTTAGGTTTTGTTTGATATAGTTATTGGTTATGTGAATTATACTGTGTACTAATAATTGATTAATAATTCAAGTGTGAATTTCTCATTCTAATTTGAATTGTTGTTATATCATTGCTTTTCGTTGAAGCTATTGCATAATTAGATATAACATTCAATTTCAAAAGAGTTATGTAAAACCACACTTTTGAAAAAAGTTTTCATAAATGGGGAAAATCTATAAACTACACTTTAGAGATTTTTTACTTTTAAAAAGCCTTTCATCTCATCATTTATCTTATCCTTTTTCCCTCTCCCTCACATCAATATTTCTTTTATGTTCTTCATGTAGATCCATCTTCTCCAATTTTCTCCTCCACTTTTGTCATGCCTTTTGTTTCCTTCCAAAAGCGAAACGATATTCATTCATTCAAATTGATAGAATACATCAGATACAATAACATGATCAACATTGTTAAAAATGTGAAGGGTGAATCTGCGAACAAACTCACATACAAGTTAATAACATACAATGACAAAATGCCCACAAATAATATGATAAAATATATATCACCAGAATACTCACTTCCGGATCTGCAATGTTGACACTCAAATCATTGAATCTGTGCTTGATTGAAGCTGATATTTCAATAGGAACCAAACGAACACCACAACAAGACGCGAAATCAAACAACGTCTCACAAGACGGCGAAGAGCACGAAATCATTTATTTAGATTGAAAGAAAGAGAAAAAAAGATACAACAGAGTGACTATTCTAGGTCAAAAGAAGACCTAAAATCATCCCTCCATAAATGAAAGAGAAAAAGAACTCAAATGAAGGTGGCGTTTCTCTCACTATGCCAAAACAAAGTTTAATTCCTCATCAACACTTAGGTTGTAGTTTTGTCACACTTTTTTACAATCAACCACGGTTACTTTTCACAAGGTTACTTATAAAGTTAAGAACGGGTCTCTCTAACAAGAGTAAAAAGAGGGTGTTCAAAATGTTGTTGACCACATCTTAACCAAACGTTAAATTGATCAAATTCTCATTCCAATTTTTATCATCACTTCAGACATCATAATATTAGATTATTGTCTGACTTAAGCAACATCGAACCACAACGAAATACGCATTATGAGCCAATACACCATCTAACCTTTAAAAGACATAACCTTATTAAAGTGACCACACCAAAGGAATTCATCAAAGTGAAGAGATAGACAGAAGATACGCATACCAGACACGACACTGACACATACATATTGATACCGATAAAATTTTAAGAAATGACATAATTCAGAATAATTATAAGCGATTGTGTCGGATCAAACACGATATGTGTAAGACACTGAAACACCCTTTCAATCATAAGTGTCGTTGTAAAAGTGGGAGTAAGAAAAATACTCATTATTAGTTTATATCTATGTATCGGTGTACATGTACACAAACTAATTCATGAACTTATTTTACTTTATCGAGTTATAATTAAATTCATGTATAAGTTAACTCAAACCAACATGATTCAAAATTGATTCATATTCACCACAAGTTTGGAATAGAATGGAGTACAGCTAAATCAGACATAAGAGTTGTAGATAATCTTGTTAGTTTTCTAACGGAGTGAAAATAAATTTTAATTGTTTAGTGTTAACTCTAAATAATAAGAATTAATTAAAAAAAAATACCAGTTTTAGAAACCAAAATTGGTCACTTTTTTTAGTTCAAAAAGCACCATTTTTTTTTTCAAAATTGCATTTTTTTTATAACACGTCAGAGTGGCATTCAACATTTAAAAAATTAAAATTGGCATATCACTAATGATAAAAAAAATTGTCACCTCTTTGTTTTTCTTTTATGGTGTTCTTTTTAAGTTTTCAAATGTAGAAAAATAAAATAAAATAACAAAAGAGAAAATTATGATGTTTCTATCTTAAGAGTAATCCAAATTTTGATTTCCCTTCTGCTACAAGGACTATTTGTGTATTTTCAACAACTTTGGTCTCCTCCACAAACCTACTACCAACCTTGCATATTTTAAAAATAAAAAATAAAAATGAGAAGAACAACATTACACAATTTACACCAACAAATTTTGAGCATAGTCCATATTTTGCTTTTTCATTTGCTTTTTGATTTTACTATTTTGCTCTAACCATAACACATGAGTAGGAACCACTTTTGTATTTTCTGAAACTTTAGTTTCTTTTCAGTCCTCTACCATCCTTGAATTTTGGTACCACTATAAATACTCTCATCAAACATTGCTAGAAAAACGAAGAAAGGTAGAGGAAGAGAGTTATCTTCACAAAAAGAAAAAGAATGAGTGATCCAAGAGTGAAAATAGAAATTATTGGTTAAGATAATGTTTTTCTAGAAGTGTCCGTGATACTCTCTTTTCGATACTGTCAAACACTACCTCTTCAATTGAGTGAAATATATGTGTATCCCACCACTTTATGTGGATTTTATTTTTAAAGTGTGAAATCTACATTGATTTGATTCGAAAAAAAGAGAGTGTTTAACTAGGTATTGAAAAGAGAGTGTTGTTAGCAATTTTTTTTTGGAAGAGAGTTAACATAATCTTTGTTCACCAATATTGTGATAATACAAATAATGATAAGAAGAATGGGCAGAATTAATAGAAAGAAAGAAAAAAAATCATTTTCATACTAGATCCTATCTTCGAGAGGTAAACCATTATTATACTTCTTTGTTGTTATTATATATGCATTTTTTCATTAAATTTGATTACAACTCGTAAATAAATATGATGATAGAAGTCATGTAGAGTGAATAATAGTTAGTTGAATAAAAAATTAGAAAGACTAAAACTAGTGACAACACAATTAACAATAATATGTTTACTTTTCTAATTAGAAGAATGATATTTGAACTAAAACTAGTAACAACACAATTTTAACACAATCACCTACATCTCTATATCTCTATATTTACTTTTCTAATTAGGAGAATGATATTTGAACACCCTTATAATATTTTAAAATTGTTTTATAGTAGCACATTATTTTTATCACTCTGGCTTATTATTTTTGCATCCACTCTCTTTTACTAAAGAAGGTATTATTTGAATTTGTATATGTTCAATAATCTCGGTGAAAAGTGAACCAAAGATACATATGTGGAAAAGGAAAGGGGAACCTCTCCCACACCACAATTAATTCAAGCCTAAATCAGGAATAAACTAATATAAAAGTGAGAAAGACCTTCTAGCAAATCACTCTCATGTGAAGATTAAAAATCACTACAATTTGAGTACCTTCTCCTGGTATAAAGAACACTAAAAAGTTGTGTGTCACCTTCGTGCTTATCAAAAGAAACCTTATCTTAAATACCATAATAACACCCGCATCATGTTGGAGCTCATTGTCTTAATCTATGTTGTACGTTCCTCCCAATTAGTGGTACTAAACACCTTTCTTAGGGACATTGATTGTTTAACTCTCTTTCTTTTGTTGAAGAAGTGGAGATAAACAACCAAGCTCCTCTATGAATGGTTGTTAGTCACACTAATCCAATAGGAGAAACTTATAGCTCAGGTTGGAATAATGAGCTTCAACAACTTGATTTGGGTTATTGTGCCATTTAGGGTGTATTCTCCTTCTCGAGAGGGTGATAGCGATTTAATTGGTTTCCATTGTTTTTCATACAAGTATAAGGAATTTAAGTTAAGAGATTTTGTTGGTTTTTAGTCTTCACATGAACTTTCGGCCTAAAGTGCAAACTAAAAAATTGAGGATGGTCCAAATGCAAAAATATAAGGGTATTGGTGCAGTATATTAGATAATAAAAAAATGGAAAAATCTCATCACTTAAAGTAAGCATGTGATGCCTATCCCTTTGTAGCCCTGTGTTCGAGCAAAAAAGCTGTCAAAAATATTTGTGTTAATTATTATAAATGAGAGATCTATGGGGTCTAGGTACAAAACTTTGGACTTAAGGTGCAAAATAAAATTTTAAGGGTGGTTAAAATGCAAAAATATAGAACTATTAGTGCAATTTTTCAAAGTATGCAAGTACACACTTTCATCTAACACTGGATCCGCCCATGGCGGCAACAATCAATAGTGACACCAAATTAAGTATCATCTTGTAGATGTGAAAAGAGTGAACAACTCTCTAGGAATCTAATATGAAATCACCCAAACTCAAATGTCAAATCGCCCATTGTAGTGTTGATAACAAAAGGAGAGCTTCGCCAGCTTCGCATAAAGGAGAATTAATTCGGTTTTTGCCAGCATAAATTGGCCTTGATCGTCTGGAATGCAAACACCAAGACCAACTTGATTATAATCTGATGAAAAGGATGCATCAACATTACATTCTTACATTTAAAACAACCCATCACTATTTTTATCGCGATCATATCTGGTGCAGATCGAGCTTGTTGCGCCAGATTCCATCCTTCTAGCAAATGAATTACACGATTAATTGTTGTGTGGTTTGAGTATGAAACTTGATTCCATAATTTGTTGTTCTGCTGCTTCCATAAGTTCCAAATAAGACAACAAAATAAACCATAATTATGTTTGTCAATTTATTCCAGCAGCTCAGAAATTACAAAGCCTGCTCACTTAAAGAAAATAAACCATACTATCCTTATGAGTATGATTAAACATGACACTAGTTTGCCTCCATAAAAATTTAGCCATTTTTGTGAGATAACTAACAACTTTGATTTTATAACATTTTGACTTTCGTAACCGAGTTATGTTTAAATTAAATTAATAGTATAAGCTAACTCAAACTAATATGATTCAAAACGGATCCATATTCACCACAAGTTTGGAATAGAGTAGAACTCAAACATAAGAGTTGTAGATAATCTTAGTTTTCTAATAAAGTTAATTTTAATTGTTTAGTGTTAACTATAGTCTCTAGATATATCCTTTATATCACAAGGAGATCATTGAAGTATGAAACAAAATGAAAATTAGAAAGAACAAAATTAGTATCAACACCATCAACAATAACATAGTGATTTAGGACAAAAGTAACACAAATTCCTCCACCACATTGTTTACTTTTCTAATTTTGACACTTTTATGATATATTTTATAATTCTTACATAATAGAACATTATTCTGACCACTATGACTTAAGATTTGGCACCCAGTGCCTACTAGGTAACACAACTTCCTTCCCGTCTCATTTTAGTAGTCGTTTTAAAGTTGTGCAAGAAATGATTAGTTGAATTGATTTTAATGGTAAAATTAGTATAATTTACTAAAACGTCCTTATTTATTGTAGTTAGTGGAGTAGAATTCAATAAATAAGTGTATATTAGTGGAAAAAATAATAATTGTTAGACGGACATTATAAAATGACAATTATTTTAAGATATTGAAACAAAAATGCTAAAGTGACAATCAAAATGAGACGGATTGAGTATATCTAATATGAAAGTGGGAAAGGAAAGGGCCTTCTAAAAAATGGTTCCTCGTGCGAAGACTAAAAACTAGTGAAATCTCTTAAATTGAAACTCCTATACTTGCATGAAGAATGTTAGAAACCAATGAACCGTCCTCATTCTTGTCAAAAATATACATCATCTTAAATAACACAGTTTATCCCAAATTCCGTTGTTGCGTTCATTTACCTCCTCTGAGTCATAAGCTCCTTCGGTGAATTGGTGGAAGTGATAATTTTTTAAGAGGAGCAAGTTTTTTTTTTTTATCTCAAATTCTTCAACAATAGAAAGTTTTTCTCTTCATTAAACACGTAAATACCAATATGCGAGAGATGAAACTTTTCCATGTTTTCATCATCAGGAATATACTAAAAAACATAAAAGTCATTCCATATTTAGGTCTATGTCATTTAAAGCACCCATAATTACTTTAGGTGGCACATAACTAAATTTGACTGGGTTGTATGTTCTTGGAAATCTTCTTGAGGAAGAAAATATAGACGAGTGTCATTTTCCGTACGTTGGTATTTAAGAGGTCAATGAGGAGCAAAACTCTTCTCTTATTGTTGAAGAAATGGAGGTAAACAACCTAGCTCATATGTAAAATGTTGTTATGCCCACTGGTTTAGTGGGAGCAAGTTACAACTCTAAGGAGGAAAATGAGCGCAAACATCTTCATTTAGGAGAGATTGCGTCATTTAAGCATTTAGGGTGAGGTCTTCTTGTGACAAGGACAAGGATGATTCATTGGTTTCCATTGTTATTCGTATGAGTAGCAATAATTCAATTTAAGATATTTCACTAGTTTTTAATCTTCACATGAACTTTGGGTCTAAGGTGCAAAATAAAAAATTTAGGGTTGTTCAAATGCAAAAGTATAGGGGTATTGGTTCAATATATCAAACCTCGGGATGCAAAGCAAGCCCATGATGCCTATCCCTTTGTAGCTATGTGTTCGGGGAAAGTTGTCTAAAAATATGTATCATATCATATTATTATAAATGGGTGAAAGATATTTGGTGTCTACGTACAAAAGTTTGGACTTAAGTTGAAAAATAAAATAAAAAAATCAAGGTGGTTATAATGGAAAAATATAGGGATTAATGCAATTTTTCAAAGATCAAGGCATGCAGGTGCACACACTCATATAAGAGGGTATCTACTAACAACAATACCAAATTCAGTACGATTTTTTGTTGCCACGAAAAGAGTGAACAATTATCGTATAGGAACTCACTCATTTTTAACTCCAATGGTGAACCTTAAAAAAACTCTTATTGGGTCCCACAACTTTACCTCAAATATTAATATTATATGGGTCATGTTAATTTGTGCCCTTAGGGTACAAGTTAATGAGTTTAAAATGGAAATTTAAAATAATTTTTATATTGAAAGTATAACTTTTGCAACTTTTAAGACATTGAATGCACAAGTTCCAACAAAAACCTTCTACATTTGGTTTCTTAATTTATGCCTCAAGGGCACAAGTTAACATTTCCCATCATATTTAATTTTATTGCAACTTAACATATTAATTTAAGTATTTTAAATTAATATCAATCTAAAAAGAAAAATTTGCGGTATATATTGTGGAAAAAAAAAAGATAACCATTCAGATTTATAAAACAATGGTAACATAATTTGATATGTGCTTAGTCAAAAATTTGATATTGATTCAAGCCTCATGCTTTGGTGCCATGATCGAGAGTTACTATAGAACTTGATTTTTGTCTTTGGGAATTGATTCAATGGAGGCTTGAATTGATTTCTAAATATATTGTTACTAATTAATTGCCACAAGATAATAACCTTTAAATTACCACAAGGAGATCACTGAAGTATGAAACAAAATGAAGGTGGAAACAGTTAATAACCTAAGATAGTATTATATTTAGTTTCAAACTTCTTGATTCAAATTTTTTAGTTGACAATACTCAAATATAAATAATGGTTTCACAGTAGAAACAAATATAAAAACATTCATAAGATTATATTTTAAGATCTAATGAGAAAATATTGGAACAATAATACTTGAATATTAGGATAATATCTGCATAAAATTTCTATCAAATGTGTTGATCATTTGCTCCATCAAAATAAAATTGTTAATTGAACCAAAATCTATAAAATTTGACACATTTTTTTTTAATTTAGCTACTAAATGACATAAAATTTAAACAATGACTTAAATGCATTTTTGGTGTCCATATTTTATCAAAATCATGATTTTAGTTCCTTTATTTTATAAATTATGAATTTTGTTCTTCCAATTTTACACATTATCATAGTCTTGGTCTCAATTAATTTTTTTTTTGTGCCTCAATTTCCAATTTGAGGAAAAAATTCAAAAAATATCACTTCAGGAACCAAAATTCGTCATTTTTTAGTTCAAAAAGCACCATTTTTTGTTTCAAAAAATTGTATTAAGATCAAAATTGCAATAATGTGTGAAACTCAAAAACTAAAAACTCAAATTTAAAATGAGATGCTAAAACCCTATTTCAGATAAAATAAAAGTTCAGAATTACATTTTTTTTATAACATGTCAAAGTTGCATTCAATATTTAAAAAATTAAAATTGGCATATCACCGATGATTAAAAAAATTGTCACCTCTTTGTTTTTCTTTTGTGGTGTCCTTTCTAAGTTTTCAAATGTAGAAAAATAAAATAAAATAATAAAAGAGAAAATTATAATGTTTCTATCTTAAGAGTAATCCAAATTTTGATTTCCCATCTGCTACAAGGACCACTTGTGTATTTTCAACAACTTTGGTCTCCTCTCACAAACCTACTACTAACCTTGCATATTTTAAAATTAAAAAATATAAATAATAAGAAGAACAACATTAGACAATGTACACCAACAAATTTTGAGCATAGTCTAAATTTTGCTTTTCCATTTGCTTTTTGTTATTTCTATTTCTATTTTACTACAAACATAACAGATGCGTAGGACCACTTTTGTATTTTCTGCAACTTTAGCCTCTTCTCACTGATCTACCATCTTGGAAATTTGGTACCACTCTAAAAATACTCTCATCAAACATCACTTGAAAAACGAAGAAAGGAAGAGGAAGAGAGTTCTTTTCACAAAAAGAAAAAGAATGAATGTTCCAAGAGTGAAAATAGAAATTATTGGTTAACATAATGTTTTTCTAGAAGTGTTAGTAATACTCTGTTTTCATCACTGTCAAACGTATGTGTATCCCACCACTTTATGTGGATCTCATTTCTAAAGTGTGAAATCTACATTGATTTGACTCAATAAAAAAGAGTGTTTAATTGGTTGTTAAAAAAAGAGTGTTGTTAGCAATTTTTTTCTGGGAGTTAACATAATCTTTGTTCACCAATATTGTGATAATACAAATAATGATTAGAAGAATGGGCAGAAGTTATAGAAAGAAAAAAAAATCATTTTCATACTAGATCCTATCTTCAAGAGGTAAACCATTTATTATCCTTCTTTGTTGCTATTATATATGCATTCTTTCATTAAATTTGATTACAACTTGTAAATAAATATGATGATAGACGCCACGTAGAGTGAATAATAGTTAGTTGAATAAAAATTAGAAGGACTAAAACTAGTAACAACAGAATCAACAATAATGTAAGTATGTAACACAATCACCTACATCTCTATGTTTACTTTTCTAATTAGGAGAATGATATTTTAAAATTGTTTTATGGTAGAACATTATTTTGACCACTCTGGCTTAATATTTTTGCACCCACTGCCAAATTGCACACACTCTTTTACTAAAGAAGGTATTATTTAAATTTGAATATATATTCAATAATCTCTGTGAAAAGTGAACCAAAGATACATATGTGGAAAAGGAAAGGAGAACCTCTCCCACACCACAATTAATTCAAGCCAAAATCTAATATAAAAATGGGAAAGACCTTCTAACAAATCACTCTCCTGTGAAGACTAAAAATCACTAAAATTTGAATATCTTCTCCTTGTATAAAGAAAACTAGAAACCAGCGGGTCGACTTCATTTTCATTAGAAGAAGACCTTGTCTTAAATAGCACCCACATCAAGATGTTGGAGCACATTTTCCCACGCTGTGTTGTAAGTTCTTCGCAATTAGTGGTACTAAATATCCTTCACGGAGCAGTTTGTTTGCTTATCTCCACTTCTTCAACAAGAGGAGGAAGTGGAGATAAACAACCAAACTCCTATATGAATGGTTGTTAGTCTCACTAATCTAATGGGAGAGAAACTTACAACCCAGATGAGGGAAATGGGCGTCAACAACTCGATTTGGGTGATTACGCCATTTAGGGTGTATTCTCCTTCTCGAGAGGGTGACAACGATTTCAATGGTTTCGTTGTTTTTCATACAAGTACAAGGAATTCAATTTAAGAGATTTTATTGGTTTTTAGTATTTGCATGAACTTTCGGCTTAAAGTGCAAACTAAAAAATTGAGGATGGGTTGAATGCAAAAATTAGGGGTATCGGTGCAATATATTAGATAATAAAAAAATGGAAAAATCTCATCACTTAAAGTAAGCATGTGATGTCTATCCCTATGTAGCTCTGTGTTCGGAGCAAAAAAGTTGTCAAAAATATTTGTGTCAAATTATTATAAATGAAAGATCTACGGGTTTAGGTACAAAACTTTGGATTTAAGGTGCAAAATAAAACTTTAAGGGTGGTATAAATGCAAAAATATAGGACTATTAGTGCATTTTGAAGTCAACCAAACTCAAATACCGATATTTCTCCCATTGTAGTGTTGATAACAAAACGAGAGCTTCACCCGCTTCACATAAAGGAAAATTCGTTCGATTTTTGCAAGCATTAATTGGCCTTGATCGTCTCGCATGCAAATACCAAGACTAACTTTATTATTCACTTCGTCTCACAACAATTGTCTCTTTAATATTTTTTCTCTTTCTCAAAATAATTGTCACTTTAGAATATCAATGCAGCATTTATTATTCGTTTCCACTATTATACCCTTATTTACTGAATTTCATTCAACTTAACTACAATTAATAAGAGTATTTCAATAAATTATACTAATTTTACCATTGAAATCAACACAATTAATCATTTATTTAATAATCGTGCACAAATCTTAAACGACGAATATTGTGAGACGGAGGGGGTATAATATGATGAAAAGGAGGCATCAATATCACATTTAAAACAACCCATCACTATTTTTTCCATCTAACAACCATCATTGTATGTCGTGATCATATCTGGTGCAAATTGAGCTTGTTGCGCCAGATTCCATCCTTCTAGCAAATTAATTGCTTGATTAACATTTGTGTAGCTTGAGTCTAAAACTTGATTCGATAATTTGTTGTTTTACTTCTTCCATAATCTCCAAATAAAACAACAAAATAAACCATAGTTATGTTTGTCAATTTGTTCCAACAAAATAAACCATAGTTAAATGTTGAAAACAATTTGTGCCCAATTCAACAATACACCACCTTAAAGTAAACTCTCAGAAACTAAATTACAAAAGTAAACAAAAAAATAGACTTCTAAAAACCAAATTTCAAAACTTAAACATAATGAACTCCTTGATTTTAAATTCCAATGCCATGACACTTGATCACCTTTTGGAATTTAAATCCAGTAAAAATATGGGCTACCAACAATGTCTTAACTTGACTCATTTACTGTGTTCCCATCTCTTCCTCTTCAAGTATCCATATAATGATAGAAAAAATAAAAAATATATCAATTACGTGAAAAGGAGGAAGGAACAATATAACATGTTAAAATGGGGTGAAGATCCTCTCCATTTCCTAAATAAATGGAGATTGTCAATTACTATCTGTTTTTCAATCAAGATGCTAAAATTATAATTAGCAATAAATAATATAGATATCTAAAGATGTTTTATTTATTTTGAAGGGATGATGGTTAAAGATGTTATCCATTTCATTATTTGGTTGCAAGGAGCAGGAGGAGTTAGGGACATCGATTCTCTCAAAATGCACGAGTTTTAGGTGGATCAACCGGTTTGAACTAAAAAATTTAAAAAATTGAGAGTTAAAAGTTGACGGTTAAAAATATAAATAGAGACTTAGTCTCGCAACACCTAAGTTTCTCACCTCATTGTTTTTTCTTTTTTGCGGTATCCTTTATTTGTTTTCAAATGTAAAATAAATAAATTAGCAAAAGATAAAATTACGATTTTTCTATATTGAGGCATAATCCAAATTTTGTTTTTGGTTTCTCCATTTGCTCTTTCACTTTTACTCTAAATATAACAAACTACATAGATCACTTATGTATTTTCAACAACTTTGGTCTCCTCTCACAGAACTACAATTTGAGTCCATCTTTGCTCCATTTATGTTTCCTCAATTTATCCTATTTCAAGTTATAGATGTATGACACGTGACAAAAATAAAATCAATGGTTTGGGTTTAAAAAGACAAAAGCAGTCTTAGTTTAATAAAATACAAATAAACACAACACCAATCAACCTTCCTTCATCAACTGTACTGCCACCGTGAACAAAGACAACACCAAGAATAGACCAGTCTAGATCTCACCTTGGTGTTGTCTTCTTGGTGTTGTCTTTGTTCACGGTGGCAGTACAATTGATGAAGGAAGGTTGATTGGTGTTGTGTTTATCTGTATTTTATTAAACTAAGACTGCTTTTGTCTTTTTAAATCCAAACCATTGATTTTATTTTTGCCACGTGTCATACATCTATGACTTGAAATAGGATAAATTGAGGAAACATAAATGGAGCAAAGATGGACTCCTACAATTTACTCCAACAAATGTTTTTTTATCTTGAGCATAGTCCAAATTTCTCTTTTCCATTTGATTTTTTCTTTTTCCATTTTGTTCTAGACATAACAAATGTGTAGGGACCACTTTTGTATTTTCTGCAACTTTAGTCTCCTCTTGCAACTCTATAAATACTATCATCAAACATCACTTGAGTCTTGAAGAACGAAGAAAGGAAGGGGAAGAGAGTTTTTTACAAAAAGAAAAAAGAGTGATAATAAAAATTATTGCTTAACATAATCTTAGTTCACCAATAATGTAATCATACAAATAATGATAAGAGAAATAGGAAGAAATAATAGAAAAAATCATTGGCATACATGATCCTATTTTCAAGAGGTAAACTATTTATTGTACTTCTTAGTGTTATATTTGCATTCTTTCAATAGATTAGATTACGACACAGAGACAAATATGATGATATAGAATTCATGTCCAGTGAATAATAGTTAGTTGAATATAAACTAGAAAGACTAAGACTAGCAACAACACCATCAATAGTAACACAGAGATATTTGGACACCCTTATAATATTTTAAAATTCTTACATAGCAGAATTTTATTCTTTTTGACCATTTTAACTTAATATTTTTGCATCAACTATCCAATTGTATGCACTCTTTTACTATAATTACTTTTGATGTCTGAGGCATCCCTTCACATCCTCTACTCCTCTTATAGTCTACAACAACCTTTCCTTTATATAAAAATTGAATAATCTCCATGAACAAAGTGAAAAAAGAAAATGGGAACATATCCCACACAATAATTAATTCATGCCCAAATAAGTAGTAAACCAATATATCTAATATGATAGTGGAAAAGGCCTTCTCATTAATCACTTCTAAAGCGAAGACTTCAAAAATTTGAAATCCCTTACATCGAATGTCTTATCCTTGTAAGAAGAACCGAAAAACAATGAAACATGTGTGTTCTTGTTAGAAGAACACCCTGAATAATCTATCACAAATCGATGCTTATTTTCCTCTTTCGAGTTGCAAACTACCTTCCTCAAGTTGGTGAGACTAACAACCCTTGAAGCTAGATTGTTGATCTTCACTTATTCAACAAGTGGAGAGTTATCGTCCTCATCGAACACATACATACTAATACACGAGAGATACTTTTATATATTTTCGTTTCAATAAGATTTCTAAGAACATTGAATCAATTCAATATTTAGGTGTGATCCATCTGAAGTACACATAATTGCTCTAGGTGGCACACACCTAAATTTTGAATAACTCGGTGTTCTTTAGAATTTTCCAGAGTACAAAAATATGGAAGAGAATCTCCTCTTGTACGTTTGTATGTATGAAGTCGATGAGGAGTCTCATCTTGTTGAAGAAGTTGAGATAAAAAAACATAGCTCCTCTGCGGAGGGATGATAGCCCTATCAATTTAGTGGGAGGAACTTAGACCTCAGAGCACGGATATCAGCATCGAAAATTTGATCGGGGTGAGATTATGCCATTTAGGGTGAGGTTTTGTTCTAAAGAGAAAGAGGGGATTCATTAGTTTTCATTGTTCTTCGTATGATTAGAAGTAATTCATTAGTTTTTAGTCTTCATATGAACTTTGGACCTAAGATGAAAAATAAAAAAATTTAGGGTGGTTCGAATGCAAAAAAACAAAAAGAAGGAGTATTGGTGCAATATATTAAAAAGTTTATATGTGATAGATTATTATAATTAAATTAGAGATATTTGGGGTCTAGGTGAAAAATTATGGACTTAAGGTGCAAAAAATAATTAGGGTTATCAGAATGAAAAAATATATGATAAAGGTGCAAAAAAAAAAAAAACTTCGTTGTTGCGCCAGATTTCATCCTTCTAGCAAATGAATTTCATGATTAACAACCGTGTAGCTTAAGTCTAAAACTTAATTGTAACTTGTAAGCTCCAAGTAAAAACACATAATAATTTTTTTTTCTCCAAATAAACCATGTTGCTACTTGTACACTTAAAGATAAGGTGAAGTCCAAAAAAAATTTAGCCATTTTCCTGAGATAACTAACAACTTTGGTTTTATCACATTTTGACTATTGTAACTTAGTTAAGATTGAATTAAGATAACTTTCATGTAATGGGTTTTGTGCAAGGGGGAAGTTTTGGGATTTCACAGGGAAAGATAGATTCTTCCAGAAGGTAGTTTTGTGGAAAGGGGTTTAGCTCTTGTACGATAGTTAACGATGTTATCCATTTTATTATTTAGGTGCAAGGACTAGGAGGAGTTAGGGCTTTAGGGTTATCGATTCTCTCAAAATGCATGGTTTTGAGTCGCTAAACTGATTTGAACTAAAATATTAAAAAAATTGAGGAGTTAAAAGTCAAGAGTTAAAATTATAAAGAAGAACTCAGTCTCGCAACACCTAAGTTTGTCACCTCATTTTTTTTTTCTTTTGCGGTATCCCTAATTTGTTTTCAAATGTAAAATAACTAAATTAGCAAAAGATAAAATTACGATGTTTTTACAATGAAGCATAATCCAAAAATCACTTGTGTATCCTCTCACATACCTACTACCAATCTTGCATATTTTAAAACTAAGAAGAAAAAAAAATACATTACAATTTACAACAAATGTTTTTATCTTGAGCATGATCCAAATTTCTCTTTTCCATTTGCTTTTTTCTTTTTCCATTTTGCTCCAAACTTAACAAACATAACAAATGTGTAGGAACCACTTTTGTATTTTCTTGCAACTATACCATCCTTGAAATTTGGTACCACTCTATAAATACTCTCATCAAACATCACTTGAAAAACGAAGAAAGGAAGAGGAAGAGAGTGTTTTTACAAAAAGAAAAAGAATGAGTGTTCCATGAGTGAAAATAAAATTTATTGGTTAACATAATCTTAGTTCACCAATATTGATAAGAGCAATAGGAAGAAATAATAGAAAAAATCATTGGCATACATGATCCTATCTTCAAGAGGTAAACTAATTGTACTTCTTTGTGTTATACATGCATTCTTTCAATAAATTAGATTACGACCCATAAACAAATATGATGATAGAATTCATGTTCAATGAATGATAGTTAGTTGATTAAAAATTAGCTAAATTACACCACGTGTCCTTTAAGTTCGAGGTTTGTAACAAATTAGTCTTTAAATTATTTTGATCACACATAAGTCTTTTAAGTTTGAGGTTTGTGACAGATTGGTCTTTTAAGTTAGTTTAGTCACATAAATCATTTAAGTTTCTAAACAACAACCTGTCACATCCTCTACCTCTCTTATAGTCTACAACAACCGTCCCTTTATATTAAAAATTGAATAATCTCCGGGAACAAAGTGGATCAAAGATACAAACATGAAAAGAAAAATGGCAACATATCCCTCACAATAATTAATTCAAGCCCAAATCAGTAGTAAACTAATAATATATCTAATATGATAGTGGAAAAGGACAATTGAAATCCCTTGTATCAAATCTCTTATCCTTGTAAGGACACTGAAAACCAATAAAATATGTTTGTTCTTGATAGAAGAAAACCTCCCCCTAAATAATCTATCCCAAAGCGGTGCTTATTTTCCTCTTTCGAGATGTAAGATAGCTTCCTCGAGTTTGCGAGACTAACAACCTTTTGCACATGAGCTACATTGTTGATCTTCACTCATTCAACAACTAGAGAGTTGTTGTCCTCATTTATAAATACCAATACATGAGATGTACTCTTCTATTTTTACGTCCTCGGTAAGATTTCCAAGAACATTGAAACAATTCTACTTAGACGTGTTCCATCCGAAGTACACATAATTGCTTTAGGTGACACACGCCTAAATATTGAATGGTTTCAATATTATTTGGAATTTTCCTGAGTACAAAAATATGGAAGAGAATTCCCTCTTGCACTGAGGTTGATGAGGAGTATAACTCTCATATTGTTGACGAAGCTGATATAAACAACTTAGCTCCTCTGCAGAGGGTTGATAGCCCCACCAACTTAGTGGGAGGTTTACAACTCAGGACAAATATAAGCACCAACATTTTGATTTGAGTGAGATTATGTCATTTAAGGTGAGGTCTTCTTCTGGGATTCATCAGTTTTCATTGTTCTTTATATGATTATTAGTAATTCAATTTAAGAGATTTCCCTGTTTCTTTATATTGGTCTTCACAAGAACTTTCGATCTAAGATGAAAAATAGAAAGAAAAAATAAATTTGGTGGTGACTGAGGTTTGAACCCCAAACCTTGTATATATTATGCATTGTCCCTGTCAACTGAGTTAAGCTCACAAGGAGGAAAAATAGAAAATTTAGAATGGTCAGAATGAACCAAAAAAAAGTTGATTAACAATTAAAAAAAATGAAAATGGAAAAAACTATGGACTTACGGTGCAAAAAAATTCTTCGTTGTTGCGCCAGATTTCATCCTTCTAGCAAATGAATTTAATGATTAACAACTGTGTAGCTTGAGTCTGAAACTTGATTTTAAGCTCCAAACAAAAACACAAAACATAGTACAATGAACTTGGTAGAAGAGTTACAAACTTGAGCAGGAATTGGGATAAAGATATAGTACAATGAACAAACTCGACTAGTTAATGATAACAGCAATATTAACAATAACAGAAAGTACCATTGGAAAAAAAATGGAAAGTAATTCAAAAGTTGAATGCAGCACAGTCAATTAAAACTAAGGTCTAAGCCAAATGTTCCGCTTTTAATCTATGCCGAATTTTCCATTTCTAATTCTAATCTAGAACGTTTTAGCTGTTGGCGCAAATTATAAATCTGCTTGATAGAAGTGAGATTCTCTTCATTACGTTCTTTCAATGTCTGTAATATGTCTTTCGGTTTGTAATTGCTCCTTGTCAGATCATCGACCAAAGACTTCTCTTCGCCACTTAGCCGACCAGCATATGTGCTCCCGATCGCAGTTTCAATTACTTCATGGTTGTGAAATCCACACACTACGTTCACTTTCCATCCATCACCATTTCTAACGGGTCTTCCTCTCAGTCTAAATGGACACCCACATTTCTTTGTTCCAGTCTTGCGAGCTAATGCATCCTTGTATTGTCTATATTTTCCACTTCTTTCGCAACCCAAAATCACAGTTGTTTTCCTTCCTATCCTCTTCTTCAATCCGCCATTGTCTGATCTTTGAATGATAACAGTAAACCCGTGCTCTCTCCCAATGGCTCGTGCCCAATTCAGCAGATACTCTCGAGTAGGAAACACCTAAAAATAAAAATTAATAAAACTATTATGTTCACAGAATCATCATAACATGACAACAATAACTTTTCCTTAAAAAAAAAAACTCAGAATTCAATTACCTCTTTAGTGGTGAATGCATCACTATAATCCACAATCTTAGTTGGAGGTAAAAATCCCACCATGCGCCTTCAAAAAAATTCAACAATACAGCACCTTAAAATAAACTCTCAGAAACTAAATTTCACTACAAAACAAAATATAAACTTCCAAAAACCAAATCTCAAAACTTAAGAGATAATGAACTCCCAGAATTTAAATTCCAATGCCATAACACTTGATAAACTTTTGGAACTGAAATCCAGTAAAAATCTGGGCTACCAACAATGTCTTGGCTTGACTCATTTACTGTGTTCTAATCTCTTCCTCTTCTCGTATCCATGTAATAATAGATAAATTCAAAAAAGTAAACGAATAACGTGAAAAAGGAGGAACCAACAATACTACATGTCCAAATGATTCTCCATAGTCCATATTTCAATCATGTTAATATTATAATTAGCAGTAACTAAATAAGAACTTAGAGGAATCAACTCTCTCAAATGCACCTAAATAAGAACTCAGTCTCACAGCACCTAAGCTAACAGAGTCACTTACCATAAATTGAAATAAATATACAAATAAACATTTTATTAGGTCACCGAGTAAATTTCATACCTTTCATGTGCGAACACAGGAACAATCACTTCTCTTAGAATCTTTGCAGCATCCTCAGGCAAAACAGGATTGATGTGAGACCCAGTTCCAAGCTCAAAACCAGTTGTCGGAATCAGTTGAGGTATTATCTGTATAAACCAATGACTGTATGCCAGCTCTGACCCATCACCACGCAGTGGACTAGTGTGAATCATAAAGTTGTATGGTGGATTGTTCAATTGAAAAGACATCTTTCTAAGAGTCGTTCTCATCAAACTTCCAAGATCAAGTGCCTGTAAAATAAATGTCAAGATATAATGGTCAGCCTTTTAGACAATAACCTCCAAACAGGAGAAATTACCACACATATATATAGTTGGTAATAGTGTGCAATGCACTGCAATTTTGCAAAATCCAAAACTGCATCTATAGCCACTATCATGACTCGCTGTGCTTACCCCCCTAACATTCACATATTTCTGATAACACCTAGACTGCTGAATTATTTCATAGTTTCGAGAAAAAGAATTGTTTATGATTCAAGACTGTGATGCATTTTATGGTTAACTTACACTTTGAATGATAAATTGAAATGGAGTTGTATTTTTAATATGTTCATAAATATTAAATTTGAAACACAGCATAACACAATCCAGGTTTACCACACAAAGGCAGTTGGTGAAAAACATTTGTTATACAGTTACATTTGAAGGCACATGACAATTAGAACTTAGCATCTCCGTGTTATACTATAATTCCTAATCAAAATTTATGTCCTATCCCGTATGATTAAGGCACCAAATATAATACAACTATATTCTAAAATACGATGACATTCAAACAGCATTTCTTATTTAATTTTTCAATGTGTTTCTGTCACGTGTGTCGCATGTAATCACCCTTATAAAAGATCTAGCATCTAACAATCAGCAGCAAGTCTCGCAAAACAACTAATACAAAGCCTTTAAATCATGTGTAATGAGATGCATTTACATTAAAATCAAACTACATATTTTGCATTTCAACATAAATAGGACTTTGCATAGAATGAAGTGTTACCATTTCATCATCCAATTCATGGAAGTGTGCAGAGTGATACCGGGGAACAACCCATATCTCAAAAGGAAATGAAGCAGCAAACGGAATCAATGAAAAGAAGTAGGTAGATGAATCAATCAAAAGATCCTCAAGTTGAATGTCACAAATACAGCACTTCCCGGTCTGATAAAAAAAATCCTTCATATTTCCAAGACGGGCAGAAACATTATTTGGAACAATTGGCAAGCCCAGGATTTGACTATGAGAATGACTCATTGCTGCACCAGCTTTTTCACCATGGTTTTTAAACACCTTCAAAGATTAATAAAATCAAGTTTAGACATGACAAATTACATGAAACAGGTGCCAGAAGAAGAAAACTGTCATAATATATTTATATTTATACAGAACAAGGCAAGACTAGGTTAACTGCAAGTCTTATTGTAGAAAATAATAACTAAAACTGTAAAAGTAAATAGAACCATAGTTAGTGATGTGAAGCACGCAAGCAACAGTGCAACACTGCTTACTTGCTTAAATGCTCTCATTACCTAAAGTCAAATCACAATTATAATATGCCTAGATCATAAATCATAGCTCACTACAGCACACTGCAAATAGAATAAAAAGTATATCAAACTTCCTACTTTCATATGAGAAGTGTCAAACCCCATACAAACACAGCCGTAAAGCAGCCAAAAAGATTCAAGCTCACATAACTTTTGAAGAAAATATGAACTTGTACAACAAGGGACACAAAATTTACAAGGAATAGATAGCGAAATCAATGTTATCAATAGCGGAACGCCAAAAATCTGCTACGTTAGATGGCAAATAGTGTTGCCAGCAAATAGCGGAAGCTACAAAGTGGTTGAAATAAGTCAATTATATATATAAAGGCACGCTGAATACAAATAAAAAAGGGAATGGAGGCAGAGCGTGGCTCAATTACTGAGAGGTTTACATATTACGATGAATATATAAGTAATACTCATTGACTATTCGGTTTTTAAAATTTATGAATAGGTCCACATGCAGATTCTTCAGTTTATTATTTTAGAAAATACTGAATGAAATTAAGAAAATAAGTCACAGAGGCTTACTTAACTAACAAATTACATTATCTTAAGAACTGGTGTGATAATTTCTTCTATCAGGGGATGAATATATAACCCCCACTTATATTGAAGGCTTACTTCAAAATTATCACATTAGCCTTTGAGATGCCAAATGATCACTCAAACATTATGCATCGGGTGAAAACTTATAACTTATGTCCCTATACATCCTCCTCTACCATAGTTAATCTTGTTCGAGATGAGCTGAGCAACAAGGTTTGACATCACCCTAAAGGATTTGTTATTCACAATGAATCAAACCAAATACCTCCCACTAAGGAACATATCTTTACACTTCCTACTTGCAGTAGCACGGTTCCAGTAAGCCGACCTTGTTGCAGAGTGCATAAGGACTGATATCACCAACTAGAAAAAGTTCCACTACTCTCTCTCACAACCTATTCCAAAATGACCACACATCCATTATCAATTGTGTGCATTATTCGTCCATATATCCGCGTATATCTCCATATTTAAAAAAAAACGTAATCCAGCTTAAGGCAGCAACAAGGGTGCACACTCTTGTTACTAGCAGACCTAGAATGGTTCCACTATGCCACCTCATTGCATACCAAGTGAACAAGGACTAATATCCGCCAAATAAGAGAAAAAAATCTCACTACTCTCACACTACCTATTCTCCATTGAAAAACTACTTTTAAATGATGATAATGTTACAGTTTTCCTTTATTTTATTCTAAACATAAAACTAAAATTTAAAGGCTACAAATAAAAAACATCACATTAGCCTTTGAAAATGCAAAATGATCACAAATATATTACATATCAAATGCATTTCCTTACAAAACTCACATATACAAGAGCAAACCTTGTTCAAGGTGGACAAAACAATAATGGTAGACATCAATCCTAAGTATACCACTCCACACATTATTCCTAGTTGCATATCTGGCATGCTTCCACTTAACAAACCTAACAGGGTTTATCCATCAAGTACATACCAACCTAAGTAACACTAACACTTCTATGTTGTCAGTATCGTGTCTAGTGTCTATGCTTCATAGAAAACTACTACTATCACCAAACAGACAGTTTTAATTTCACTACTTTCAAGTTACCAATTCTCTTATAAAACAACAAAATTCAATTATTATTATTTATGAATTACCAATTCTCTTATAAAACAACAGAATTCAATTATTTATTTTTTTAAAAAAAGAGAAGTCCTTAAATGTTTTTGATAGACTCATAAGGATAACAAGTTCTTGAATTCTGCTGCTAAACCAACCTAGGGTTTATTTGTCAAGTGCAAAACAACCTTACATAGCATTGACACTTCCAATTAAAGTCGGGTCCAAATACTTCAGATTAAATCCAACACTGACACAACACTTACACATATAGATATATTAATCACTTCCATTTACTTAAATTATTATCACTAGCTACATTGTCAGTTTCACAATCAATATCATGTCTAGTGTCCGTGCTTCATAGATAAAGACAAATATCACCACACCAACCACACTATTTCAAAACAGATAGTACTACTATTCATTCAAAACAGATACATTGTCAATGTCGCAGCCAGTCGTCAGTATCATATGCTTCATAGATAACAACTAATATCACCACAATAACTACAAAATTTCACTTCCATTACACTCAAATCACCAATTTTCCTATAAAACAACAATTATAAACCCTAAATATTGAACATTTCTTTAATATTTAGGGTTCAATATTTATATTTAGGGTTCAAAATTTCACTTCCATTACACTCAAATCACTTTAAATTATTATCACTATCTACATTGTCAGTGTCGCAGTCAGTATCATATTAATGTCCGTGTTTCATAGATAAAGACATATATCACCACACCATCCACACAATTTCAAAACATATAGTACTACTATTCATTCAAAACAGATACATTGTCAATGTGCAGTCAGTCATCAGTATTGTAGTATCGTGTCTGGTGTCGGTGCTTCATAGATAACGACTAATTTCACCACACCAACTACACAATTTCACTTTCATTACTCTCAAATCACCAAATTTCCTATAAAACAACAATTATAAACCCTAAAAATTTAAAATTTCTGTAATAAAAATCAAAACTTTAACAAAATAAAAAACCCAAATCCACAAAAAAAAACAAACCTGAACATATTTGATAGACTCAAGATGAACCAATTCTCTGATCCTATTACTGAAAGCAACAAAAACCTCGCCAACATCCTTCGGCGTCAAATCCAACAACTGCTCCGAATGCACCGGACTTTCAATCACAACATCATGAATCCCAAACCCATCCAAAACCTCACCACCATCCAACACAAACCCATCATCCAAACTCCTCAAAACAGCCGGATTCGGACTCTCCACAACCCTAATCTTCCAATTCGGTTCATCAAACGGAACCCTAAAAATCTCCTCGCTACATTCATCTTCATGACCAATGCAATACACACACGGCTTATTCCTACTAGGATTCGTATTATACGTCGATTTCCCCTTAAAGTCTGAAGCTTTCTTCGTTTTATCTTGCTTGAAGATAACCCATTCATTCCAAACCGTTGATTTTCTGTAAACTGGATTCGGATCTTCTTCCTCATCGGTTTCCTGCAGAAAGGGGTGAAATTTAGGGTTAGGGTTTCAAAAAAATTGAAAAAATTGAAAAAAAATTGAAAAATTAGGGTTAATGAAAACGACGAATGGGAGTGTCGTTTTGAAGGTACTTACCAGTGTTGAAAGAGTGAATGGTGAATTAGGGTTGATTAACGAACGGCGTTTGCCACCGACGGTTTTGGTTCTCATCGTTGCGAAAAATTGGTACGAATTTTGTACGAAAATGAAGTTTCGTAGTGACTGTGTGTGTTTCGTACTGATTGAAAGTGTTTTGGTGTTTGGTTTGTTTGCCCTAGTTAGAGAGATGCGGCTATTTGAATGAAGAAGGGAGGTACAAGAGAAGTAAAATAGTAAATACACGTTTATTTTTTTATATATATTTTTTAGAATTTAATTTGTATATTTTATCGATGTATAATTATTTTACACATGTATCGCTAGTAAATGATAGATCCATTAATCAAATTATCTAGGCTTTTATACGAAGAAAATATTCATTGAGAAGAAAGATGTTGGAGTTTAATGCATGATAGATGTTGTGGACTTTGTACGAGATTGTAATGATAACATGTTTTGAGACCGTACTTGTTAAAAAAAATTGAGACCGTACAAATTGTATGAAAGGATGTCTCATTTATTTCAATGAATATTAATGTTATATTATTGCTTCAAATCTCGTATTTTCTATTTTTAGCGAAATTTTGTCTTCATTCTATCTTCAGCGAAACTTTTGTCTTGAAATATTCAAACAAAATTTAACTCTGTTTCTTAGTGCTTAATCCAAAGTAATTAGGTACTCAATGATTCAATAGTGGACTTTATGCAAGACAAATGTTTATACAAATATTTGTTGTGGACTTTGTACGAGGTTGTAGTCATAACATGTTTCGAGAATGTATAAATTGTATGAAAGGATGTCTCATTGATTTCAACGAATATTAATGTTATATTATTGCTTAAAATCTCGTATTTTCTATTTTCAGTGAAATCTTGTCTTGATTCTATCTTCAGTGAAATTTTTGTCTTGAAATATTCAAACAAAATTTAACTTTGTTTTTAAGTCCTTAATCCAGAGTAAATAAGTGCTCGATGATCCGTAATTGAGTTTATTTATCAAATGATTTAGCAGTGGACTTTGACAGACGATTCAGTAGTGGACGTTGATGGACGGATGTAGTGGACGTGGATATAGATGATTGTATTGGGTGAGGATTTTAATCATGTTGATCTTCATACGGATGACTAGTTGATGGTTGATTCTTTGAGGTTGATCTAGGTGAAGTGTTCTTAACAGGGTTCTAGATGATCTTCTTGAACATCGAATCAGAAGGATTGTCTTGAATGTATGTTGTTCCAGATGGACCATCTTGATCGTTGATCCCACCAAACTATATTGAATGTTGATCCAGACGATATAATTTACTTTCAAAAGATGTTGTTTGTTTTACTTCACTTCAAGATGGCTATCATGCTTTGATTGAGACTTCATGGACTTTGACCAAAACATATTTTTGCTAAATTCCCTTGCTATAAGTCATTTACCCTCGTAACATTTTTATTTATTCAATCAATGTTAAAAATAATATTTTTTTTTTATGTTTTTCTTTTTATATATATATACTAGTTAAATGGACTTAATGTATAGTCTGAAAAATGTAGAAAATGTTATGATGTATATCGAAGAATGACAAGCTTCCAAATATTGGAAAGTCGAAGTTAGAGGACCTTCTGAACAATAAGCTCACCAACAACCTTATGTAGATCTTCGGTCTAACATCCAAGAGCGAAAATTTCTTATTAAGATACGGAAAAATCATTATAATGGCCGACGCATCAGATTTTGATGGGACCCACATTAAAGGATTAGTATCTCGACTAGTGTTGATTATACCTTATACCAATTTAACATAGTGCAGGTAGGACAAACATTTGTGACATTGTGCAGTTCAATTCCAAATGATAATTGTGACAATTAGTGTTTCAAAATTGTCAAACTTATTTACAATAAGTTGATTTTATTATACAAGACCACGTGTCTACTACCCCCCCTTGGCCCACATGTTCCCTAAAAACTCTCTAAAAAGTTCAATATTTGTCTGAACAAAGTATTGCAGGAGAACTTAACCCAACAACAGCTGTGTGTGCCCTAAAAACCAGATCATATATCTCTTCTTTTTCTTCCTTCTTCTTAGATTATTTAGATTTTCACAAATGGATGATGAAATGGGTGATCAAACGGATAAAGATAAAGGTTGGAAAACTTATTGCATGTGATAAACAACTAGATGTCACGGTAGCTGAGATGAAGAAGCACATTTAGGATCAGTATGAGATCGATAAAGATGACACTACATTGTATTTCGTAACATCCCCAAATTTGATGACTAAATATTTATTTTATTATTATTGTTATTATTATTATTATTATTATTATTTATTATTATTAACCCTTATTATATGACTATTCATATAGTTGAGTAAACCATATATGTTTGTAATTATGTGTTAGTGTTAGAAGATTAAACCAAGTATAATGTTAGATTGAATCATACCCAACTAACAATTGGCCAAAAGCATATGATACAATACATGGATAATTACTACATTTAACCAAGGACACTTTAGGAAAATCCACCACACTTAGCAAAACTTGTAAGCCTCTCCCACTTATTTTGGGTAGCACTTGGGTGACATTGTGACATTGGTCAACCACAATATCACAAGTGTATTTCTTCTTTCTCTTTCACAATATTTTTTTTGCTTCTTTGTACACTTGTAACATTGTGGTTGGTCAATGTCACCCAAATATTATCCCACTTATTCCACCACCACATAATTGAGGAAAGAAAAAAAAAACATTACAAAAGAATGAAAGAAGAGCGTGAGAGAAAAATAGAAGAAAGATACATGCAATTGAAGAAAGAGAGAGAGAGAGGGAGACACAAGAGAAAGGAAAAGAGAGGAGGAGGATAGCTCACAACCTTCCCATAAGTGTCAGCATAGATGAAGATTAAGCTCCATGTATTTATTCACCAACAAATTATTAGGAGGAAAACCAAAGTCTTTACCTGCCCATGGTCATGGGTTCATTGAGGAAGGGAGGAGGAAAGAAAGTTAGGGTTCAAGGAAATGCAGAATTCAAAGTAACATAGTCTTATCCCAAACTCAAAACCTCTCTAGGGCGTATTAGGATTCTTGAATTAATTGAAGTAGATAAAATAGTCACAAGGAAGGAGGGGTTTGAATTGTGACCCTTTAAAAATTATCATGTAACTTAAAAAGTAATTCTCAAGTTGAAACTTGGAATGATTAAGTTAATACCAGACTTCAGAACGTTCTGATGTTTGAGAGTAAAAACAGTTTAACAAAGTAAATGTGTTTGTGTGTGTTTCGTGTTTGCAGTAAGTAAAGGGTAAAGGGAAGAGAAAGAACACACAAAGAGTTATAGTGGTTCACCCAATGTGGGCTAGTCCACTCCTCACAATCTTGTGAGAGTTTCCATTATGATGCTTGAGATAACCTCTCAAATCTTGCACCTTACAACCTTTGTTCACCTGAACAATTACACAACATGTATTCTCTAAGCCTCAGTAGGCTTGCACATTGTTGCTAAGTTAACCACTTAGACTTTTACAATCCTTGTTCAAACTAACACTTTAGTGCCCCTAAAGCTAGATGAGACTTAATTACAATTTGTGAGAAGTTTGAATGTTTAAGAATCAAACAGAGGAGAAGGAAGAAGAAGAAGTTATCTTTCAAAAAGATAACAAAGAGTATTGATGTGCACTAAGGAAACAAAAGCCTTTAGTCATTGATCAATTTCAATTGCAAGAGCCAAAAACAATCTCAAGTTGTTTATTTGTATGCTTTGCAATGATGCAAGTAATGCTGAGCCTTTGATCTCTATTTATAGAGTTTTTGGGCTCATATAACCGTTGTAGGGTGACCAATGGTCTTTTGCCACGTGTCCTGGGCCCCACTAGCTTTTACTTGAAAATCTGGGTGAACATTCTGACCATCAGAATGTTGTTGTGTTCCCAGGATGAACATCAGAATGTTGCTGTGTTCTTCATCAGAATGTTGATGTTCATGATGTTCTTCATCTGGG
>Ga0315915_1000152_pt1 | contig 55379 bp, 25 predicted proteins | sample MpolbnodulesMG_FD_207738 | JGI IMG/M metagenome (GOLD analysis project Ga0315915, IMG submission 207738) | Medicago polymorpha root nodule microbial communities from Los Angeles, California, United States - branched nodules | ecosystem: Host-associated > Plants > Roots > Nodule | place: USA... | reverse complement strand
CGTACACTGTCCTTTGTCAACTCTGGTGAAGTAGCTTCTGGCGAGATATGCTTCTGATGATCAGTGCTTCTGATGTTCTTGCTTCTGATGACGTGTCTTCAGGAGCTCTTCTTCAGACTCGTTTCTTTAGACGCAGTTCTTCAGACGCAGTTCTTCAGACTCATTCTTCCAGATGCTTTAAGCTTCAAAATAAATTCCTTTGCTCTTGAACTTGTTCAATCAGAATCTCTAAGAATAATACTTTGATTATGGATCCTGCACACTTGAACAAATTGTTTAGCATATCCAATTAATTATTTTTAATACCTTGTTATTGTCAAAACTCAATAGGTGATTTGTGAAACACCCTTGTTCCAACACATTGTGGTGTAGCACACTCACTACAAGGTACGAGACATATATTGTACTATATAATACTGGTAGTAATCCATGGGTATCCAAGGTTGTTCCTTCCTGGTTGAGAGATTTCTCATTGCTTCGGTCTAGAATAGATTCAACCTTAGACTTGTTCATATATGGGGTTGTGAAGGTTGTTCATTAATATCTTTTAACTTCCTTGTAGAATGATACCTGGGTGGCAACATTGTCGCTTAGTCAACAATGTCAAAGGCTTTTTCATGTTTCTAATCATGATAACTTACTGGTGTCTAGTTCGGGACATTGCAAATGGGATGAGTGGGTTTCAGATCATACGTGGAGGAGGCATCTTTTTGTTATGGAGTTGGACCTTATTTCCAACTTGATGAATACTCTTAATGGGGTTAATTGAGAGATAAGTGAAGATATGTGGTGTAGGATCCATTATCCTTGTGGGGTTTATTTTGTGAACTCCTTTTATTGTGTTTGTGGTTGTCTCTCTTGTGTGGATTGACCTTCCAAAAAAGATGTTCATATATTGGCTAAAAGTTCGAAAAGTTACGCCTGTCTAAAGTTGTTGGTTTCTCTTAGAAGTTCCTCCTTAACAGAGCACCTACTCGTCTTAATTTCTTTCTTTGTACGGTTATAATGGATCATGCTACTACATCATGTGTGTCTTGTGGGTCTCATATCATCATGTGTTTGTGTAAGTTGTAACTTTGCCTCTTATAAAAAAAACTAGTAACTTTGTCCTTCAAGTCTGGTATAGTGTGTTTAGGTTGTTAGGGCAGAAGTTCACTTTGCACAAAGATTTGTTCCGTCTTTATGCAGCTTTCAGAGCTTTTGGTGTTGGGTTTACGCTTAAGAGTAGTTTGACTTTTGTTCAACATATTCTATTGTGTGGTCAATTTAAAAATCTTGTAATGAAACTATTTTCTCTAATATGAAAATGAATGTTGGCCAATTGGAGGACAAAATAAAGTTCTCTTCATTAAACCAGTTTCTAGACAAGACCTTGGATTACTCATGTTTATGAGTGGGAGGTGTAATATATCTTATGTTGGAACTGATAGTCGCCTGTAATATATCTTCTACCATCACACACAAATGTAACACGTGGCCATGTGGCCCCACACAAACACACTCATCAAGACATCTTCTCTTCCTTCAACCTCCCTCCTCCACTATCTGTTTCTCTCTCCACTGTTCACACCGTCATCCAATCCCTCTAAACCACACCCACCATCATCCGCACCCTCTTTCCTCATCAACCATAACCACCACCACACCCATTGTCGTCCACGTCCTCCGTATTCATCACTTACAACCACCACCTCTATTTCCATTCAGATCTAAATTCCAATAACATTGAACAATACTTTAGTTTTTGATATATGTTCCAAAAAATGTTACCGAAATGTTTTGAATCAGTTTTCAGATCGGTGCTAGAAAGGAAAACGAAGGATCAGATGGTGAGAGGAGAGAGCTGCAGAGGGGAGATAATGGCAGTGGATTGTGGTGATTGTTATGGACTCTTGGAGAGAAGAGGTGGTGGTTATGGTGGTGTTAGGGCTGGAGACGGGAGAGAAAATGAGAGAGGGCCAGAGGCGTGGGGATGAAGGCGGAGGAGTGAGAGGATGGGGGCGACAGTGGTGGTGAGGGAGGGATGAGGTGTGGTCTGTGGCGATAGAACATGTGTTAAGACCGAGAGCAAAAAGAGTTTGTGAGGTGAAATTACCAAAATACCCCTTGTGCTATCTGAAGGTCTGTATTGATGGTATGGAAAAAAATGGTGTCAACCAATAATTATTATTATTTTATTGAGTTGTTTTCTTCTTTTGTTGTCGCGAATTCGTATGTGGTTCCTTTTTTTGTACTGGGTAGCATACCACCCTTTATACTTTATCTTATCTAATATATAATTTGCTACATAAAAGAACTTTCATGTTCATCTTTATTATATATATGAGAAAATAAGACAGAATAAAATTCAATGATGTCAAATAATGTGACTAAATTATTTTTATTTTAATTTATTTTCATTTTATTTGAATCTGCATACCCAAATCAAAAGATTTAGACACTCACATAAAATAAAAAAATTTAGAGAAAAATAATTTAGTCACATCAATTAATATTACTAAATTTTATTCTTTTAAATCACTCTATTTTGTGTGAGTGTTTCCAAATCTTTTTGATCTGGGGTTGTGACCACAAAAAACTTCTCCTGATCATAGTAGACTCTCTCTGTGTGTGTGTGTGTGTATATATATATATATATATATATATATATATATATATATATATATCAAGAAACCTTTTTTCTTTAGAAAAGACCAAAATATAATGTATTAAACAACACAAGTAGTGGTAAGATTGAAAAATTACAATAGTGAGAGAAAATAGAAAAGACACCAAAACAATAGTGCCACCCAATCAACATGAAAGAAATCATAAGGAAACACTTAACCTTCACCTTAATCCATGACCATACCCAATAGTTTAACCATATTAAAAGATGAACTTGTTATCTTGAGCAGCAAGCTAACCGTCCCAATTATAAGAATTAATTGTTCATAAGCAAATTCTTCACATGAGGCAAAATACGGCCAAAGACACACAAGAACAAGTGAATGCTTATAAGAAAAGCTATTGGGCACTCTCTGAGGAAGTGCTTGTGCTTCTTATAGTAGAATTATCATCGTATGCATGGATGCATTATCTTCTTCCTTCTTCAGAAATCCTGAAAATGAAGAAATTAATACAACAATGGTGCAATGTGGGTACCAAAATGAAATGCATTACAATAAAAATAAAATAAAATTGAGACAAACAAACATAAATCGAATATCATTAGCAATAACTTGATCAATGCAAAGAATAATGAAACAAGAACTTTGAAAATAATGAAACAAGAACTTTGAGGACAAGTGATACTTGGGCCACACAAGTTAAGTTGTGAAGCATTGCATTAGTTTACCACCCTTAAAAAATTCAATGAATTTAGACCATAAAGTGACTTAAATATATACATTTTTTAGAGATTAGATATATACAAATGTTAATAGTAAAATCAAAAGATGACACATAATTACATGGATGGTTGAACTTTTTTATTAACTGAAAAATTTAATAAAAAGAAAGTCACTGTTCAAGACGAACAAAGATATGTAAGACAGAAACGACATAGTAAGAGCGTCATATATAGGTTTAACTCCCAAGAGAACACCCATACACGTCATACATCAAATACAAATTCCGACAAACAAACCAAAGACACCCCTCATAAAGGGTAACCACCAAAACCATAAAACAATTAAACACCAAAACCAAAGCCAACTCCAAAAACAAAAACTAAACATGTGCACAACAACAACAAAAAAACACGACTATTGATACTATATCATAACATGAATTGAGCCAAATAATAATAAAAGGAGAACTTGAATTAATATCAACCGACCTTTTGATTATATGGAACAGATCTTGGCTTGACTTCTCGACGTCCTAAATGTATGGATTAGTTTTCATGACCTGTTTATTTTTTATATGCTTAATTTGTGGCCAATCATCACCGGTATCTGGCTGACACCTTGGCAACAACAAGGTGCAATCCAAAATGATCAAAGTATGCAGATCCTCCAAATTTTTCAATGCTTTAGGAAGCGAAGCCAACTTGTCACATTCAGAAATAACAAATTTCTCAAGTGATTTGAGGTTGTCTATGGTTTCAGACAAAGAAGTCATTTGAGGACAGTTATGAAGCTGAAGATCTTGGAGAGATGTTGCTTTGTAAACACCCAATGGAAGAGTCTTCAGTTTTGGATTTTCCCTTATGGTTAAAGAACGCAGGTTTTTCAGACCTTCCCATTTAATACTTGAGAGGTGAAGATCAAGTTCTTGACAGTTTTCAATGTTAAGACTTTGGAGTGAGGTCAGATGATCGAAACCTTTGGGAAGAGACTTTAGATCCTTCCAATCTTTAATGACAAGTTTCTCAAGAGAATTGAAGTATTTGATCCAATACTCTGGTGGTGATCGACTGTCCTCGATGTTTGCAATTTTCATTGACTTGAGTTTAGAAAACTTATTACACTTTCTCCTTCCATGACGTATTGTTGCAAGTAGTGGCTGCACGCTTGAACCCATGAGAACTAGCTCTTCATCAAGACCAGGAAAAAGTGGCATGCAAGTTAGGTCAGGGCAGTAATATACATGAAGTTTTGAAAGGCAAGCAAAAACCGGTAAATCTTTTTCGGTTTTATGCATTTTCCACCATTTCCTGAGGTTAGGACAATCTGAGATTGTGAGTTCCTCCAAGGATGGAAAGTAAACTGCAGTATCTTGTAAGTTGTCGTTGTCATTGTCGCCATCTTTTTCATCAGCAATATATTGCAGTTTCTCCAACCTTAGAAGTTCAAGAAATTTGAGGTTTGGAAGTTCATCAAGGTGTGGGAGAAATATGCAACTTGTACAGTCATACAAGCTTAACTTAACAAGCGATTCCATATAAGGAAACCAATACGGAAGTGTTTTACCTATGTACCCAACAATAGAAATTGCTCTCAGTTCAGAGGGAGGCGCAAGACAAGCAAGTGTATATTCGTCTGCATTCTCTTCCTCCTCATCATAGTCATCCTCGTGGTTCCATCTTAACGTAAGACCCTGAAGTTGATTTTTACCTGTGAGATAATTATCATCATCATCCAAGCTGGATCTTTCAAGATGTGAAATTTCCAAGTGGCCTCTTAAGTTGTTGAGCCTTGCAAGTCCGCTAAGGTCACCCAAGCTGTACCCCTCACTAACCACAAAGAGAGAAAGCGTTTGTAGAGAATTTCCCAACTTGTATAGTTTGCGAGGCATGTGAATGAGAGCCAAGCATCCATCTAGCTCAAGATGCTTCAAGTTAATTAGTTCATCAATGTTCTTGGGTAATTCCTCGAGTAGATAACATTGAGACAATTTCAACGTTTGCAAATTGGTTAGCTTGATAATGGAATTTGGTAACTTGTCTATAGTATTAAGGGACAAGTCAATATACCTCAAATTATTCATATCCCCAATAGATTTTGGCAATGTCTTGATTCCCATGTCATGGAGATCCAACATTCGGAGAGTGGTCTTGAAGGTTTTGAATATTTGACTATAAGTGGAAGTGCTCGTGTTCATGTCCTTCGGAAGCAACGTTTGCGTCTTCCAAAAGAGAATGGCCCTTAGCTTCTTTGCCTTTTGAAACAAAGAAGGTGGAATTCCATGTGAAACGTCCAAGCTAAAATCAAAAGAAGCTCTTAGGACTCCTTCACGAACATTTTCCCCTTCTGGATCCACCGTAACATTCTCCATTTGATCTGATACGAATCTTGCTAGGTCGTGCATTAAGGGTTGCATTCTACATCTTCTTACAGCGCCACATTCGTCTTCTTCCATGTCTTTGAAAATAGGCATCCCAACAAAGTCGTTGAAATACTCGCGTAAGTTTTCTTCTGTGGTTGAGTTTTCTAAATTCAATTGAAATCCTTCTGCTGTCCAGAGATGAATTAATCTCTCGACATCGATCAAATGATCTCGAGGAAACAATGCACAAAATGAAAAACACAACTTTTGATTCCTCGGAAGTTTGTTGTAGTATCTAACCTTAAGATATTCTAGAAACTCCTCCTTAGTCAGATCTTTAACGACACGATTGTTCAGAAACATTGCTGTGAATGATATCAAGAAAGGAACTCCATTCCAATCCATCATAATTTTCTGTTCAATTTCCTCCTTCACATCAAACTTTGAAATACTTTCTCCACGAATTTTTGAAAATAATGACCAAGATTCAACTTCATTAAGCACGGGAAAGACATGTGGCTGAAACGTGGTAAAAATAGTATCTGGTGTTGTTTCAGTTTCACACATGGAAGAAGAAGAAGCAGACAAGGGTTGTGGTGGTGTTTTTATGGAAGTTAAGGTAATGTTACGCAACCTAACAGTAATATTGTTGGCAAGAATTTTACTACGTGTGGTTATGATTATTGCACTTGAACCATTAGATGTCATTAATATCTTGTCCAAATCACCGAGCACCTCGTCAGTAACTATCTCAGTTTTCAAATTGTCTAGCACAACAAGGTTGCCTTTTCCTTCAATAGAAGTAGATGACTTGTCAGCAGCACGTTCTTTGAAGGATTCCACATCATCAATCCAAATTTGCAAGCCGAAGTTATCTTTGATTTGCTCATTCTCTAAGATGAGACGGGCGAGTTTTGTTTTCCCGGTTCCTGCGAATCCAACAATGGTAACCACAGAAACTTTCCCAGTTGGTTCAGGATCTGTGTTGAACAAGATAAGTTGATCTATGATTTCATCTTTTCTCCCAAGTATTGCTGGGGGCAACTCTGTCTCCTCCTCCGTCTTCTTCAATACTTCTTGAGGCGGACTATTGGTGGTAGTGGTCATGGTCGTGGTCATGGGCAATTTATCTGAAACTTTTTGGATGCCATCTATGACATTCTTTATTTTCAAGTTAACGGCTTTGAGGCGACTATTATGATGATTGTTTAAGAAAGAGAGGGCACTTTTCTGAGGCGTGGCATGATCCTCGGAGAGTTCCTCCACCAAATCATTAAGATCATTGACAGCAGTCTTAAGGTTCCGCAGCCAGACCAGCGAAACCTGTTGACCTTGGACGTGGTTCTTGACCGTGGTTTGAATTTTTTTGAGAGGAGTATCAAGGTTGTTGATGTCAGTTTTCGACAGCCCAATACGGGAGGTTTTTTTTTCAAGGGAAGGTATCCTAGCAAGGATTTCATCAATGGTTTCTTTCAGAACAACAATATCCATGGAATTTGGCTGATGGGTAGGACTTGAAATGGAATTGGAGGAGGAATAGTTAGAAGCAGACAAATTTAAACTGTTTGATGAAATGAGATTCAACGAGGTACTCACTTTCAGCTGGAGTACTCGTTCATTATATAAGAAAAGAAAAGAAAACAACAGGGTAAGGGTAAGGGTAATTATTAATTAATTAGCAATAGGCTAATAGTTTAGTAGTGTGGCACATTGCCACTTGCGTGCACTCAAGTTTTATCTTAAATATAGAAAGACCTCATTAAAAAAATGGTTAAAATACAGAGTCAATGGCCGTTTACTTATATATAAGTTTAACTAACATCACAAGAAAGTTATAAGCCTGACACAAGAGACTTTGTACATAAACAATGAAAAATATTAGAAGAGATCTAAAATCCAATTTACATCTTATCTTGTGAGAAAAAAATAAGGGTGATGCTAACTGGCGGAGCATTAGTTAAAGAAATAAAAAAGGTAAATTTTAAATTGAAAATAACATTTTCTACACTTTTAAATATTTTATTATACAAGTTTCATTTTTTTTTTACTATATTTGTTTTCTTAACTAGCGAGAATGATATGATAGATGCGACATACTTAATCATCATATATGAAGTGGAAAAAAAAGATAGAGAAAAAATGGAAAATATTAGATAGAGAGACTTTGTACCTAAACAAATGGAAAATATTAGATAGAGATCTAAAATTCAATTTACATCTTATGAGAAAAAATAATAATAAAGAGAATGATATGATAGATGTGGCATATTTTTATTAAGGAGATGTAACATACTTAATGATCCTATAAGAAGTGGGAAAAAAAGATATTGAATGAGTGTATGATCGAACAAATGGCCACTTACCATTACTATACAAATTACATTAATTATATTTTGCGTTCGTTAGAATTTAAAAAAAAAAAAAATCAAAATTGTGTCATCTAGTACAAAAAGTGGATTTTGACAGATGAAACATCTGTTCAAAATCTTACTAAATTTGGTTGTTTTGCTTATCCGGTTTTTCTGCACAACTTTGTATACGGAAAATGCTTAGCATGATCGTAGAGATAGAAAACACATGATTTTAGAAGATACATGTGATAGCAACATAAATTATTTGTGTTAAGAGTCCCACATCGGATAGGACATGGCCTGACAATGTGTTTATAAGTGGGGCAATCCTCACCTTACAAGCCGGTTTTGTGGGGTTGTGTTAGGCCCAACCATCATTTCTAAGATGGAATCAGAGTCTCTCCAAGATCCATTGGGCCACCTGCTATCAGGTTTCCGTTATCGGGCCACCCACCATTTATGTACACGAACCAAGCCCAATAGTGCTGGTCGTGAGGGGGTGTGTTAAGAGTTCCATATCGGATATGACATGGCCTGACAATGTGTTTATAAGTGGGAGCAATCCTCACCTTACAAGCCGGTTTTGTGGGGTTGTGTTAGGCCCAACCACCATTTCAAAGATCAAACGTACTTAAAAATTGATGAGACTCTTCCGAAGAGATTTTTTCACAGACACCAATTTTCATTCATTAAATTTTTAACCAAAACAAATGCTATATAAAATAGTATTAGATTAGACCCTATCTAGTAGAAGGTTAACCCCTGATAGGCAGGGACGAAGCCAAGATCAAATTTTCACCCACTACAAGAAACTTGACATTTAGCGACAGCAAAAAAACGTAGGTAAATTTCATTTGCCGAAGGTATAGCGTCAAAAACCTATGCCTATTGTAGTTTTTTTCGTGGTCAAAAGTTTGTCTGTACCTCTATATCCTATAGCGACGGATTTTTGCCTTTAGACAAAGCAATTTGGTTTTATCTACGGATTTTAACCGTAGGTATAGAGCATATTCAGAACAAAATTAATAAAAATTACCCACGGCTATTTTCCGTCACTAAACTCTTTATAGACACCCAATACATTCACAACACAATCCTGATGCTTGATTAATTAAAATTTTATTGACAAAATTAATATAATTGAAGATAAAGTAAATGAAATTATGAAACACTAAAATAAAACTTCAACTATATTGAATATTTCAAGTCTTACAAACATATCAAATTACAAAATTGCTAAAAATAACAACTTATTCAGAGTATCATAATTGTCATTATTTTCATTTGCATTCCAAATCTAGTACAAGTCTATTAAGAAAAATCTAGTAGAAACTTCAATAATAGCTAGAAGCCTGCCTTATAAAAGAAGAAACAAGAAGCCTATGATCAGAAGAGTCTGTTTGTTGCTCTTAACCTTTTGTGGTACCCTTGGCTCTTTGTCCATTTCAATTTCCGTCTCAGCTTCAACAAATCCTCCTTTCCGGACCTCTAATGAACAACATATACATAAATCTCATGTAAAAATACTTCCATGAAAACAAAATATAATTAAAAACCATAAATCAACCCGATCAAAATAACACTAAAGAGGCCATTATTACCTACACCACAATGCCATTATTTTATCTTCCACCTCAAGAACCTTAGGCCACTTGCAACAATCAAAAAGTGGCAATTCCTAAGTTGAGACCAGAGACGGAAAACCGCATGACTTTCAATTTTTTTCCGAAGTTGTGTGATGAAACTTCCACTAGCAATCACTCTTGGTCTTTTAAGGTAATCCCACAATCAATGCTATATATTCTTCAAACTTCGGAATTCCTTCCATCTTCATGAAGAATTTCATTGCTCACAACTAGAGCATAGCACCCAAGGTCTCCATAGTCGTATCATTCCCGGTGTGTTCCACTCCACCTCAAGTTGAGCTTTCTCTACCTCAACAAGCAAATGTGTACATCCCACTATGTCTTTCACCTTGAAACTCCACCTCAAAGGTAGATCACAAGTATTATTACCTCTGCCTCTTCAGGCCGACCTTGAGTATTCTTACCACGGCCTCTCCAGGCTGATGTTGAGTGTTTAACGTCTCTCCAGACGACCACCGCTCTACAAGGCATCACTCCCAAGGTGAGAAATATCACCTTTTTCATCCTCCCAACAACACACCACCAAAGCACCTGCATCCTCATATCCCTCAGAGACAATTTGTGTTGAGTTACCATTGTTCTTCGGACCATCCTTCTTGAAGTGATCCATCTTGTTACAGTTAAAGCATTTAAACTTTGACTTGTTACCACTCTTTCCCCTGTTACCTCTACCTCCACCATTCCCTCTTGAAACACTTAGGCCTTCACTGTTTTCATCAGTTCTCAAGTCCTTGGACTTAGTCAACTCCTAGGTTCTCAAAGCCACTTGAACTTCTTACAAGGTAACAGTGTCTTCTTTGCCATAGAGCATGGTATCTTTGAAAGATTCAAAAGATCTCGGTGGGACACACAACAAGAGTATAGCTTTATCTTCATCCTTGAGATGCACCTCAATATTCTCTAAGTCATTAATGATTTTGTTGAACTCCATAAGTTGCTCCATGATGGCCTTTGATTCCACCATCTTAAATGAGTAGATGATTCTCAAAACCGCTTAAACTTCTTACAAGGTAACAATGTCTTCTTTTCCTTAGAGCATGGTATCTTTGAAAGATTTGAAAGATCTCGGTAGGGAACACAACAAGAGTATAGCTTTATCTTCATCCTCAAGATGCACGTCAATATTCTTCAAGTCATTTAGGATTTTGTTGAACTCCATAAGTTGCTCCATGATGGCCTTTGACTCCACCATCTTAAATGAGTAGAGTTGTTGCTTTAGGAATTGCTGATGAGCCAAAGCCTTTGACATATACAAAGACTCCAACTTTGACCACATCGATGTCGCGGTTGGTTCCTTTGCTACATCTCTCAAAACTTTATCCCCAAGGCACAAGTAAATGGTACTCCTAGCCTTGTCCACCATCTCGGTCTTATCGGCTTATGACATGGTGACCGGGAACGCACCTTCATCCTTCAAAGCTTTCTCACAATTTTGTTGTATTAAAACTGCTTCAATCTATTCCTTCCAAATCCCAAAATCATTATCTCCGTTAAATTTATCAATATCCCACATCGAACCCATGATACTTGATTATCAGTTGATCTTTGCCCCACGGTGAGTGTCAATTGTTGTGAATTCGTTAAAAAAATCATACCAATAAAATACTTGACTTGTGGAGCAAAGTAATCAAGAAACCAATATCAACGTGGGAACAATTTTAAACACAAGCAAAAGTAGAAAACAATGAGAGAAAAGAAAGAGAGAACACACAAAATTTATTTACCCAGATCGGTCCAATATTGACCTAGTCTAGGGGAGAGAGCAGCCCTCTAATCCACTATAATGATGAGTAACTTTACAAAGAGATATCAAAGGGTTACAAGAATAAGTCTTCAAACCTAATTCTGCTCAAAGTCTCAATCTCTTCCCGTGACCAAGATACCCAATTCTAACAGTGTTTTCCAACGTGAATCACTAGCAACCCTAGTGCCTCCCGCTTAGAGAAATCTCTCTAAAACTCTAGTTTGTTGTTTGTTCCTAAACCCTTGCTTTTAGCCCCCTCTCTCTCTCAAGATTTCATCTCATACAAGGTTTATATTTATAGTAAAAGTATCCCTCAAAAAATCTGGAACAAATCTCAGCCCAAAATATGATTCTGTTTTATTTTCTGTTTCGCAAATTCGGGCCCCAATTTTTGATCTTCTGCCGCCGAAAAATGCCGTACCAAAAAGGCTGAAAAACACTGTCAAAATTGGCCAACGATTTTGCCAATTCGGGGCTCGATTTTGGCAATTTCAAAAACCAATTTTGAGTCACTTCTACAACATCTTGGATATGTCGAGGGGGATGAATATAAAGCCTTGAGTGGAGGAAAATATGGTGGATACCTAATTTGTGGTCATTCGAAGCAATATGGATACTCCTATATGCACTATAATTTTCATCTCTATGGCGTGTTGTAGTGCTTAATGTGAGGTTGAGCTTTTAGCTCTTAAATGAGTTCATAGCCCTAATACTTGGGTGGTTTTTATGAGACGAGCTTGATGGACTCGCCGCTTGTTAAATTTGAGGTTGAACATTTTTTTTATGTTTTTAATAAATTCATAGCCTTTTATGGTGGTGCTTTTGAGACGCACTTGATGAATTTACCTACTTGAGTGTGAAGGTTTAGACCACCTTCTATGAAAGACTTGGGCAATCTTTCTAGAGCACTCATGAGCAACCCAAGGTGATAAAGGTCTTAATTATGACTGAATTAGTTATCGCAGAGCTATCACAATTTTAAAGGTAAAAGTGTGTGTTGTGTTGTGAGGGTCTCATCTAAATTCTATTAAGTTCAAGAGTAATTTCACTTTATATATTTAAGTTGTTGCCTCACTTCACTACGTGTTAATTCAATCCTTAAGACATAACACTTAAGCATGAAAAAACCTTTCTTGTCCAGAAATCAATATATTTTCTTTTCATTGATTGCCATCAGTGAGAGATTGTAGGATATAATGACAATGAATATTAATAATCTCTTCTTAAAACCATATAACCTATTAATTTCTATGGTTATTTTTCTTAACGTTACAAAACCAACGGTCTCCTTTTGTTTTATGGCTATGCATTAGCTAGTATTTATGATAATACTATTATTGCTATTTGTCCAACGGGATATATGAGTTGGCTTATGAAATAGTACATGCAGCCATTGTGTATACAAGAGAGATGGAGAAAAGGTTTGAAGGTGTAATCAAAAATCAATATTAGTCATTTGTCACTGCTAAATTATTCTGGCCATTATTTGTGAAGCTCCGTCGTATTCAGGGCTCGAGTGCACGAGTTCGGACATGCAGTTATGTAAATCTTGGAGAGCAAAACTGAATATTGGATTGCATCAAATGTCTATCAGAAATTTGCTTTCAGAACAGTGATTTTGACCATGGCACAACAAGTCTTCTTCACTCTTTCCTAAATATCCAAAATCTATTTCCTAGTAAGTACTTGGTGAACTATTCCATCAGAGGCAACACCTGTTGATTTCATCATACCACTTCCTTGTTTTTATCCAAATCTGAAATACACCAAACAATTTAATCATTCAAAAAAAATTGAATGTTGATGTTCAGTTTTATAATTGGTTCAGAAGTATAATCACTATACCTAGCTGGGAAAGTTAGGGGATTAAATGGAACTCGGAACTCGCTGGTCACTAAGAATTTATGTAAAAGGGCAATTTTGGTATTATCAAAAACTTTTTAGAAAATTTGGGCGTAACCAAAAATATATAGGGTGTGAATAGAAAAACTCAAAAAGGAATTATGAAATAATTATTGTATTGAAATGAAAAATATTATACTTTTAAAACATTAAATAAAAAGTTTCAAGAAAAAGATTCTATCATTAACCTCTTAACTTGCTTTAAGACACTAGTTAGCTTCTCCCTATTTTTAAATATAAAATTGCAATATTAGATAGGCTTGAATACGCCTTGATTGATTGATTGTGTATAACTATAAAGAGATAAGTTGCATGAAAAGTTTGTTTATTGATTGTGTGTCATCTAAAAACTGCACAAGTCGATGTATTTATAGACAAACATTAGTCATATTGCTCAAAACATAGTGACCTACAAAATTTAGCCTTGATCGGTTAATTACACTGCTAGTGTTTTGTTTCTTCCATATATGGCTTGGTCTTTCCTCTTTCATTTCATTTCTCTTTTCTTCCATCCATGCTTGGAAGACCATTATAGTAGCTCATTTCATTTCTCTTTCAGTTTCACAGGTTGTTAAGGGTTGAGCTGTTTAGAACGGTTTGGTTCGCTTCGGGTGGATGTATTGAATCCTTCGGTAAACCAAACTAAATTGAACCCTATGAATTTAGGCCCAATGTATCACCATAAAAAAAAAAAAATTGGCTAACAATAAAGGCACAAATCCATCATCACTTGGCCTAGTACAACAACATCAAACCCTAATTTAGTAACTTTTGGTCGTCGTTCATTCTTCTTATTTTTCTCCTTCTTCTTCTTCTTCTAATCCAACCTTTTGGATTTTCCCTTGAATACTTTTTCTAACTCATACAGATTCCTCTTCACAGCTTCCAGAAACGTTGTCTTATTGTTGGTGTCTTTGTAATACTTCCTAGAATCTTTCAGCTTTGCAGTCAAACTTCTTGTGATGATCAAGTCTACTCCTAAGACAGATGATCGAATTTATGGTTCAGAAAACTCCTTTAGCCAAAGCTTCTTTCTTTTCTTCCTTGAATTTTTGGGATCACTTCCCTTTGCTCAATTCTGAGTTCCTCTTCTGCAACTTCTATGTCATAAACTTCTTCTCTAACCCAAAAGTTTTTTACTAGTTTGGAGAAGATTGGTCAGTTCAACAAATTGATGAAGTGATGCCATTGATGATCATTTATTATGATTATTAGGTCGATTCCATTTGCTTGAAGCCCAAATAAGTAAAAAATGTCTTCTGGCATCACCGTTAATTCTTCCTACCCTAATATTCATCGTCTTTAGTTTATTTCCAAATTTAGGCATTTCTTTGTCGTTGCCACCCATTTGAAGAGATGAAGACTCCATTCAGTTTTTCCGGATCTTAGGGTTATTCTGGAGAAGGATTGATTATGGGAAAGGATTGAAAAAATATGGGATCGGATAGTGTTGAAAATATATGCCACGTTTCGAGTAAAGACAGGCTTTAATGTCAAAGGGAAGTGCAAGACACATCGTTCAAGGAAAAACCATCATTGTCTTATGGTTATTACCCAACAGTTGAGGTACACATCAGATAAACCTTCTTGGTCCATTTGTCAAGTTAGTGAGCCATGTGTCAACTGAATAGTTGAAGGGCCTTCTCACGTAAGTGATTCTGATGTTCATCAGATGTTGGTTTTAATCAGTCATTCCCATAAGTGATTCTGACTGAAACAACTTCTGAGTACTTTGAGACTTTGTTCTTCACTCATATATATACCTTGTTGGCTAAAGATAAGATCTCATCCAATCCATTGAAGACATCTTGATCTGATTTGTCTTGTTATGCTTTGTGTACCTCGAAGATTTTTATCTAGCTTTGATATGATGTATCAAGGTTGGTTAGCAAATGACGTGCACTTTACTCTTCCCTTTGTTGGTTGAAGAATGGGCATGGTGCATGCCCTAATCTATTATGATATTCATAACATAATATGTTGTTAGGTTTGGCCACAAATTTTACTACAAATAGATTCTGCTATGCTCAGATATAACTAGTACGTCTGAAATTTAGGCTAAGTACATCATGCTCGGATCTATCAGAATAATAAATAACTGAAATTAGAAAGGAAAGACAAGATTTACCATATTAGTAGTCAGTCTCTTCTGTTTCTCTCTAGAATTCATAGTATCTCCCCATTTCAGATTATGGACTAGGTACATACGCCACTTTTCCTTTGTAAAATAGGAGCACCCATTGTTTCGATCTGTGGTCTTCTTCTGGGTAGTAAACAATCTCACTCTTGCGTACCCAATTTCTTCTTAAACCCTTTTTATAAGTTTTGGAGTAGTTAGCATTCATTTGCGTCTTGGATTTAGAGCATGACCTGAACTGCTTTCCACAACTAATCATGCTTGACTTTGGACATGAGTTTTCAGAGTATGTGGTTTTGGTTCCATTGCACCCTTACCCTTTTTAGTTTCAGATATTGACTAGCTCAGATTCTGTGACTCATAAACTTAAATTTATGGATTATTTAGAGTCCTAGCTTCAACTCCTCATGAAACTAGATGATTGCTAAGTTCTTCCATTGTGTAACTGAAACTGGATCACTTTGCTAATTCTTCTAATGAATGCTTCTTCTTTTTACTGGAACTTTGACTTTATCTTCAAGTTGATCTAACTAATTCCTCAAGGTTAGGTTTTCTTCCATCACAATGCCATTCAGGTACTGAAGAGCATTATTTCTTACCTATAGATGTTCATATTGCAATTCCACAACAATTCTGTTAGCTTCCAATGAATCAACTTTCTCCTTTAAATTTTGATACTCTTGTGATTTGTTACATTTCAATGAGAGTTCATTGACAGTTAATTAATTCCTCTTTTGTGAAGAAGAGAATTCATTGTACTTTTCATTCGAGTCTGATTCAGAGTCAGAGGGTAGTGAAGTCATCAAGCCCATGTTTGCTTCTTCTTCATCAATGCAAGCTTCTCTTTCATTTAGCTCCTCACGGGTTGTCATAAAGCTCTCATCAAACTTCCTTTTGCAGTTTTTCTTGTTTGAGATATTTGAATTGTCGCTCGTGCTTGAGATGTTCCTAGTTCTAATTTGATGTTGAAGTCTTTTAATGAACCAAGCCATTTCTACTTCACCTAAATCACTGTCAGAATCTTCTTTTTCAATTGTGTTGGCTTTTTATAGTTTCTTTTTTTGAGTGTTTAAAAACCTGGTCATAACCTGAGGTATGCAGATTCTGACTCAGAGTCGGAATGTAGTGTATTAAGTACATAACACAAAGATAAAAAGACAGAGAGAAAGTAGACACGGAGTAATTTTATACTGATTCCTCCCACAGTACAGGAGTAGTCCAGTCCCCTTGCACTTCCAAGAGATTTCACTATAATCAGTACTCTAGATTACAAATTATTCAAGGATTTTTCCAAGAGACTTCTCAATACTCAAACACAACTGCAAGAGACTTCTCTATGTTCAAGTACAACTGCAAGAGACTGTAATTTCATAGAAGGTGAATAATGCAAAAGCTTTGCATATTATTCAACTATCATTTGAACAGAAGATTCAGGATGATCTTTCTGATTTTGAATTATATATGGGTCCTCCATTGTTTACTTTTTGCAATAAACATGTTTCCCACTCTATACATCCAAAACTTTTTGACTTGGACTTTCCCGCGACAGTTTTCACATTAGAAAATTTCTAGTAGAAAGTTATTTTAAGAATAAAAATAAAATTCCCTCAAAAAAAATAAAGAATAAAAATAAAATAATACGTTACTATTGTTAAAAAATTAAATACGTTATTATTATTACTGTCTGTACTGAACCTCAAGTGTATTTATAGGTTACTTGACTCGTATTCCTTATTGGATCCCAAGTTCACGTTAATCTGAGTGTTGTGGCTTCACATTCGATTTTAACGTGCAAAGCAATCCTCAATTAGTTCCTCGAGAGGTATTAAAATGAAAGCCACGAGTGTTGCCCCTGTTGGAATAGCTCCTGAGGTACTCACCCGTGATAATACTGATATTGAGCAAGGTTCGTATCGTATCTGATCTAACCTAAATGCAATACACTCTAGACGCGTTATAACCTTATATGTGTCATTAATTAAGGATAGGAATAAATCATGCCGACTTACAAATACCTACGGTCTAGCCTACGACAGGCTAGACTAAACCAGACTTTTTTCTTAAATAGATAAGGTCTAGGTTTTTTTAAAACTTATTTAGCTTAAAAGGTCAGGTCATTCAAAAAGTCTTTTATGCCTATTAGGTCAGCCTATTTAGGTAAATATAAATAATATTATTATTTTTTTTGAAGAGATTATTTATTATAATATTAAATTTTGTACTTTGAATTAAAATAAAAATTTGATAATTTTTTTTAGTAATTTAAGCTTATTAGTACTTGTTTTGCATATTTAAATGTATTATTATAAAATAGAATTGAAATATGATACAATATATATAGTGAAATTCCCTAAAAACTCATGTTGATTATGAAAAGAGAGTTTAATCTAATTGATATATTAGTTCGCTAGTTTATTTAAGACTTAATTGCATGTTTGATCCCTTATGTTTATTTTAGTTTTTAATTTGGTCCCTTATGTTTTGAAAGTTTCAAGTTGGTCCCTTACGTTTTAAAAGTTTCAAGTTGGTCCAAAACGTTACTCATATTAGAATAAGTTAGTCCATTTCGCGACATGATATTGAGTTTAATAAAACAAAAAAAATTAAAATAATGTTTTAAAACTGATTTTCTAAATAAGTTAAGTTCCATCATCCATATTGTCAACCCGAATTTTTAACCGTTATGTGACTAAAGGGACTAACTTATTCCAACAGGAGTAACGTTTTGGACCAACTTGAAACTTTTAAAACGTAAGGGAGCAACTTGAAACTTTTAAAACATAAGAAACCAACTTGAAAACTAAAATAAACATAAGGGATCAAACATGCAATTAAGCCTTTATTTAAACTTTGATCACATTGCTTATTTAAAGATGTTCATATGAAATAGAATTTTAAACAAGCTAACAGGCCGTATCAAGCTTTTAGAAGGTCAGACTCGGACCTAAAAAGCAAGTCTATGGCAGGTCGTAGGCCAGACTTAGGCTTTAAAAACAATTGGAAGGTCAGACTTAGGCCTTGCAAAGCCTAGTTCAACCTAGCATATTCCCACCTCTATCCTTAATTTGTTCTCATAATTACTCTTTAAGCTGCGAAAATTGCTCCCCACACTCCAAAATGACAGTTATAACTTATACCTCCAATGACAGTTAACTGTCGTTCGTTCTCCAATCGCAATTAACCGCCGTTCGTTTGAGTGAGTTTGGAGGGAGTTTTAACTTTTTTTGAGTTTATGTAAAAATGGGGGTGGTGGTTGTTGTTGTTCTCGAATAAGTCGAGAACGCAATGACATTTTGCTGCCATTGAGAAATAAGCAAATGAAAGTTAACTACCATTAGATAACGAAACGACAATTAACTATTATTGAATAACGAATGACAATTAACTACCGTTTAAAATACTAACGTAATTTTAGACTGTGTGACAGCAATTTTTAAAATTTAAAGAGCAATTTATATTCGTTCTTGTATTAATTTCAGCCAAACCTAATGGGCCTCTGTTTTATACTAAACTGAACCATTCAATTGCATGTTAAAAAAAAAAAGAGTGAAGAGAAAAATTGTGAAATCTAATTTGATTTCGGAGAAAAATAAAATAATTGTTAGTCTACATGAACCAAAATCATAAAAAGAATAATTTTATCCGTGACAATAATTAAAAAAGAGACAATTTAATATCGACAATAACTACAAAATATATGATATTTCTTCATCAATTTTTGCCTTTTCTTCTTTAGTATTCAAATAATGTCTTTCTATGGCAATGCTTGTTCAATTAAATTTTAACAATACTTGATAATTCTAAAAATATTCATAACATTTCCAAAAGATATTATCAATAGAGTACCAAAATACTACATATTTCTTAGTTCATGGTTACGATGATATATTTGTGTAGATAGTGACTGGGAACCGTATTTTTTACAAGAGGCAGAGATTTTCTGAAGTTGAAAGAACCGTAATTTCATGGAAGGCGAAGATGAGAACGACAGATTCAGGATGATATTTCTGATTCCGAATTATACATGGTTCCTCCGTAATTTCATGGAAGGCGAATAATGTAAACGACAGATTTGGGATGATATTTCTGATTCTGAATCATATATATGGGTCCTCCATTGTTTCCTTTTTGGAAAAAACATGTATTGCACCCTACACGTCCAAAACTTTTTGACTTAGACTTACTGTTACAGTTTTCGTATTAGAAAGTTGGTTAAATATGTTTGCCGTGTCTATAAATACTTCAATTTTTCGTTTTAGTCTTTTTAAAAACTTCCTTTAATTTTTAGTCTCTATGAAAATTTCAATCACTATTTTTAGTCTGTATTTTTAAGTAAACTAGTAATAGACTCGTGCTTTCGCACGAGTCGCATAACATTGCGGTAATCGTATAAAAAATAATTAAATTGTTAATATTGTCAAATATTTAAAGATATTAAATGACAATTATCGACATTAATATAATGTTTCTATTGCATATTTTTTTTCTTATTTATGGAAAAATATGTTAATTATTTAAATCGTGTATGTTGTGGATTTTACTTTTTTATCTACGCGAAAACAAATTTTTATATACATATATGAGAAAGTTAATAAAATAAATTTTTAAAACTCGATGATTATTTTCAAAATATCAAAATTAATGTAATGTTTCTATTAAATAAATTTTTATTTTATATGCAAAACACTGTTCAATGTTTGCATCGCACCCGTTGCAGATTTTATGCGTTTTATCGATTGAAACAAATATGAGAAAGTCAATATGACAAAATTGTGGAAACTCGTTAATATTGTCAAAATATAAACATTAATATAGTGTTTCTATTGAATAGCTTTTTATTTTATATATGCAAAACATCATTCAATGTTTGTACCAAATCCATGGCAGATTTTATGTGCTTATATATGTATAAATAAACTTATATGTACATATATGAGAAAATTGATATGATAAAATTTTGAAAACTCGACTACTTTTAGAATATCAACATCAATGTAGTGTTTCTATTAAATAATTTTTTTTTATATTTAAAACACCGTTAAATATTTGCGCCGGACTCGTTAAAGATTTTATATACTTATATATGCAGAATTTTTTTTTATGTAACGATATCTGATAGTCGATATAATAAAATTTAAAAAACTCGTGATTATTATCAAAATATCAACATCAATGTATTGTTTCTCCAACTGTTATATATTTACACCGCACACATTGTAGAATTTATGTGTTTATATCTCCAAAATCAAATGGAAAGATAACCGTCCGTAATTATCATGATAATATATTAGCTTTTAAAAAGGACAATTATGAAATTTTGTTAGATTTCGATTTTTATATATTGTTTTTTAAAATAATTTTTTATATATTATTAGTAGATTAAAACAACAAATAGTATTTTTCTTCAAAAAACAAATAATATTTTAAAATTAAAAGTATTCCAAAGACTTATAAATTTTGCATCCAAAAAACAAATAAATTTGTTATATCCTACTTAATGTGGAAGTGCAAATTCGTTACAATTTTTTTTTGTAGAAAAAAATTGGCTACACCTTTTTGTTTTTAATTAAAAAATGAATAATTTTTTAACTGTATTCTAAAGACTTATTAATTTTTCATCCCAAAAAACAAATATGCGTAAAAATTTGTTATATCCATGGATAATTCCATAGTATTTGTTTTTAAGTTATTTTTAAAAAAATACATAAATTGATTCTATAGTTATCCATGAAAATTTATTAGACTTGTTATGACCATTATCCGTAATTTTTTTTAATAAATTAATTAATTTCATAGTTATCCTTGAAAATTTGTTACAGCTGGGATGACCATTATCCATAATTAGTTTTTAAAAAATTAAAAACAATTAAATTTAATTTTACAAAAAGACCATTATGCAAATAAAATTAATAGTTCATAGTTATCATTAGTTTTAACTTAAATTGTACTTCAACTTTCATATAATGTTAAGTAGATTTTTGTATTTTTATAAGAAATTGTGTAGAATATTGTAAAAATCTCTCTAACAAAAATTAGAATTTTTTAAGAAAAAGATAAATTAAATATGAATTTTAATTTTAACCGCTAAAAATATAAAAATTCATATTTAATTCATGTTTTGTTAAAAGATTCTAATTTTTTTTGAAGAGATTCTTATAATATTATAAAAAATTTCTGCAATATTTTAATTAAATATGAATTCTACTTATGAATTTACTTTAAAGGAGTGGCCAAAAGTGAAGATGAAAAACTTTTGGAAGACTAGAAGTTGAGAAAAGAACTAAAAAAAATTTAACACTATAAAGTTTCTAGTAGAAAGTTATTTTAAGAATAAAAATAAAATAATACGTCACTATTGTTAAAAAAAAAAATCTAACGCTACTATTACATTACTGACCTGAGTGTCTCTATTTATAGTTTACTCGTAATCCTTATTGGATCCCATGTTCACTTTCTATTTTTGACAAAGATCCCAAGTTCACGTTAACGTACAAAGATCCAACTCTCAAATAGTTCCTTAAGAGGCAATAAAATGAAAGCCACGAGTGTTGCCTCTGTTGGAATAGTTCCTGAAGTACTTACTTCTTCTGACAACTACAAAAGATGGAGTGCTATTATGAAAAATTATCTGTTAGGGCAAGGTTTGTGGGACGTTGTGGTCAGTGGTAATAATACTGATCACTTGGACAACACACCAGATATCGAGCAAGGTTCGTATCGTATCCTATCTGATCTAACCTAAATGTAATATACATTATAGAAACGTTATCACCTAAATTATACATATATGTAAATATTGAGCAAGGTTCGTATCATATATGACCTAACCTAAAATTTTTTTGATGAAATTCTTTGTATTTTTGTATAATATTTTTAATCATTTATTATTCAATTCTATTATTTGTCTCTCTACCATAAATAGATAAGGGTATTATTGACAAACTAATCATTAATGTTGTATTAAAACTTGAAAATGACAAGTGAAAAGAAACAAAATTATTCTTCAAAGCTACAACTATTATGAAACGAATGGAATGGACTAGTGGTTCACTTGGAAACTAAGTTATTTTTTTATTTTTTACTTTTTAAGGATTCGGCTACGCTTATGAACCTGGGAAGGTACTTCCATCGAAGGCGAATAATACAAAAGCTTTGCATATTATTCAACTATCATGTGGACGACAGATTCAGGATGAGCTTTCTCGTTTTGAATTAGCCAAAGATGCATGGGATCATTTGTCAACAAGATACGGAAGTTTTCTAAAAATCAAGCTAAGTGAAGATCAGAAAGGTATGTATTGAAATCTGATTACTATATATAATCTAGAGAAAACATCAACACTGCAAGATATTGTTATGGTTTGAAAAGACAAGTGAACAATTCAGGAACAGAAAAGTAAAATAATTGTAATCACACTAGAAATTAGGAATTTATTGATGGAAATGGTTAAAACCAATTAATATATTAGTAATTACCTTGGTCTTATCAACAGATATATTGATTTTCCCTCCAAAAGGAATACTTATGCATGTTTAAATGTGATTGCAGTTAATTGTCTTCGTATGCACCATAAAGATCTATTGAGGATGGTGGAGAGAGGTGTTTCTATTGAAAATACAGAAATAGATCAGGATGTATATGATCATATAACCTCTGATTCAGGTGGGACGCTGCTTCACATTGCAGTAATGGCCGGAAACGTGAAAAATGTTGAAAAATTGGTCCGAGAAGGCGGAGACAAATTTGTAATAAAGCATGACACACTTGGTTATACAGCTCTTGCTCTTGCAGCTCGTTATAACCAAAAAGTCGATGTCATAGAGTGCATGGTTGATAGCGAAATAGGGGAGATGCTACTGAAGAAAACAAACAACGAAGGAGAAATCCCCGTTCTTTTGGCTGCGACTAATGGACACAAAGATATGACTAGTTATCTTTACAAAAAAACTCCTAGTGAAGTGTTCGACAGAGATTCAAAATATCAAGTTTTGCTTCTAGAGCGATGTATCCCGGTTGAAATATTTGGTAAGCGAATTTATAGTTCCCATTGTGTTGCAAATAAATTTAAAAACAAATGTGTAGTTTTTAACATTTTTTTTAAAAATAAGTTGTTAATTTTTATTTGTTGTTTGTAAAGCTCATAGCAGTGCTTATTTATTGTTTCATAACAATTGTCATTTTTTAGTACAATTGTGTAGATTTTAACATTTTTTAAAAAATAAATTATTAATTTCCACCGTGTACTACAAAAATGAAAATCAATCAATGACTAATAATGGTAATGTAGTAAAATTGTTATTATATTTTCTTCGTTTATAATTTGTGTGAAATAACAATTTGTATGGGAACAACAAAAATTCTGTTTTGTGATCTCAAATTAAATATTCAACATTGCATATAGAGATTATATAGGTTTTGTGATCCCCTATTGCATAGATAGTTTGTTTTTTCCCGCTTGTATATTATCAAAATTATCCATAACTAATTATTGCACAGAGAAAAATATATAGGTTTACCTATTTAGCACTAAGCTAAACATTGTGGAGTGATAAATCTTTATAGAGAAGGGTGGTAAAATGAGTGGCCTTGAATTCAAAAGTTATCGGGTTTGAACCCCGCTAGTGTTTTTTGAGCTTAAGATGTTCCTTACTTTAAATTAGGGCACCATCCCCTCATCCTAAAATTTATTTTAGCAAAAAAAAAAAAGTAGATCCTCTTTTCTTTTTCGAGTTCCACTCAATAAATTGAATTAAAATAAAGATGTTTTGAAGAAAAATGTAATCATATATTCATTACTTGTACTAGTACCCATTGAGTAATTAGTTTAAGAGTAATTATTTTAAGTGCTACTTTGAAGAGATCGAATACTTACAAAGTACTTACCTTAAAAAAGTTATGAAATGATTGATTTGACAAGGTGAACCTACCGTTAAGTCAATTTTAAAAATTAACTTCTTAATTAAAATTATTTTTTAATTAAGAAACATACAAGTAACAGATGAATACGTTGATTAAATTCTTTTTGTCTTTTGAAATGTGTGTTGTTCATATGCTAGACGTGCCTTTGAAGTTACTCAAACTTGACCCGCATCTGCTCACCAAAGCCGTCAACAAAGATCGTCCTGAGGAATCTAGCGAATCCTCCGCCTTAGCTGCGTTGGCTAAATTGCATAACTCTTTCCCAAGTAGCAGCCGACTCGGCTGTATACAACGATTCCAATACGAACGTAAGTTTTCAACATTTGCCTTTTATGGATATCCCACTATAATTGATTGATCTATTCCTATTAAGAATTGTCACAGTCTCCACTTTCAATTTTTATGATAATACTTCCAGTCCCACGCCTTACAAAAATGGTCATAGTAAGTTGCTATTTAACAAATACTTGTTAGAGTAATTGTGTTTTTTATCTAAAGGTTGTTAGAGTAATTGTAAAGAACACACATTTACTTATGGATATCGAAATGTTAAGGTATGATGAGAGAGAATGATCGCCACACAATTAAACATAGTTTTAAAAAATTGGACCGGTGATCGACTTGGTAAGGGTATTGAATCAATAGATACTGGTCGAACCGCAATACTGAATCAGATTGAATCAAATTACTCGATGATATGACTTAGTCTATATAAAAAAAAATCTCTGTGTTAAATTAGACTAAACAGAATGACTTTGAACTCTAAAAAGATTATATTTTTTTACACTTTAATATGAGCACATTTTTATAACATAAATAGAAACATCTTGATAGACGTCCCTTGAATTTAGAAGCATATATTTTTAATGAGATATAATACAAATTCAAATAAATATTAAAAAATATTTCATTTTTCGTTCTACAAGTAAAATACACAAAACAAAAAAGCAAGTGTGCTAAAAAAATAGTTATAATCAAATAAAATGTTTATAAAAATATTTTGTATTCTATAGTCATTTTTGAATACCCAGCAGTGGTTTTCAAGAAAAATGTTTATGCAGCTATTTTAAAAAAAAAATTGTTGTAAGCTAAAATAGTAATTAATACCAAGCTAAAATATAATTAATATCAAGTCATTTTTTAATACCCTTTATGTGTGAGGTCTTACTCCTTCAGGGGTAATTGAAACATAAACTTAGGTAAAGTCTCTAGATTTCCAAAGGTATGGTGGTCAATGTTTCTGAAGGTTCTCTCATTTATGATCTTAGAAGTACATAGCACATTCTCCCTCTTAGTAGTTCCACAAACGGGCAACCCTATTAGCGTCTACATTACCAAAGTGTGAGGACATTGAAGTTATTGGGTTGATTTAAGTCATGAAGTCACTTGTTTCTTTAATTACTAACTAGTTACTACCTGATTTCAGCATATTTGTATCAATATTAGTTATGTTACCTCCTAAGTGCTTACTATTAAGGTACACTCGCTTTCAGTTTGTTTCTCTAGTTACTAACAATTACTTCATGGTTAGAGAGATATAAATATTAATATTAGGTCATTTCACTACCTAAGTACCTAAATAAGGGTTATGCTCCAAAGGGGACAAAACTTACGCATTACAGTAAAACTAAATAGCGAACAGAAAATTACTGAATAAACGACATTAAATTAAATAATTATCCAACAAATAAAATAGAGGTTCATCTTAGAACCCTAGCCTAAAAAGATTTAGTTACCTATGATAACTAAACACAAATTACAAAAGAAATAAAACATACCCTAGAGAAACTTGGAGTGAGGAGAGAGAAACTCCTCCCTGGAAGCTCCTATTGCTAGCATTCCTCTTGAACCGCTTCGTTCTGAATGAATAATTATGAATGAGAAATGAAGTATTTAAAGGGAAAATTTTCACTTGACTTTTGGCTAAAAAATCGGGTTTTCTTCACAAAAAAGTAACAAAATTCAGTCTTGGCCCGCAAGACTCATGTGCCTGGCGCCTAAACCATGCGCTAGGCGCATGTGAGAGGAGTTTTTCAGGTGCCTGATGCCTAGAACCATTCGCTAGGCGCATGTCTGTAGTGTTTTCATGCTCCAGACGCCAAGAAATGGGCCCTAGGCGTTTGTGAATGCAGTCCGGGTGCTGAAAATGTATGTTTGTTCGCTTTTTTGGGTGTTTGCTTCTATGTAAGATGTCTACGAACTTGGAACAGAATTCCTCCCACTGTAATGCCTCAGGAAGCCTCTTGAATTCACATTCTTCATCTTCCTAAGGACTTCACAAATCATCGGATGTCTTGTTTTGCTTATATGCATGATTTCTTCGTAAGTTTACAACAAAACACCCTAAAATTACTATGTTTCGGGAAGAATATAATTAAAGACTCAAATATAAAAAAACATTACAAATGTCCCGAAATCATGGGAAATTGTTCTAATACTCCTATGTTATTCTAGTGATGGTGAGATTAGGCAAGTATATTGTATCCACAAGGATTGTCGTTTAGTCTAAACAACTCGCGTTACTTATTTTAGTAGTTCTACAAACGGGCAGCCCTATCAGCGTCTACCTTACCATGGGTTTAGGAGAGTGGTTCTACTAGGCTCGGTTCACTTCCCAGAGTCACTTGTTTCTTTAATTAATAACTAGTTACATCTTAGGTTCAACAGATTTTTCTCAATATTAGTAATGTCACCTCCTAAGTACTTACTACTAGGGTCAACTCGCTTTCAGTATCTTTCGTCTAGTTACTATCTAATTACTTCTTAGATAGGTAGATAATAATATACAAGATATAAATATCAAGATATAGGCATCAAGATAGTAACATCAATATTAAGCCCTGTCACAACCTAAGTACCTAATCTAGGGTTACACTCTTTGAAATAAACTAATTCTAGTAAGACTTAATAGCGAAAAGAAAATAAATAAATAAAATAAACGATATTAAATTAAATAAATATCCTACAAAATAAACAGAGGTTCAACTTAGAACACTAACCTAATAAGATTTAGTTACACATGGTAATTAAAGACAAATTACTAAAGATAAAAACATATCCTAGAAAAACAAGGAGAAGATAGAAACTCTTCCTGAAGCTCCTATAATTGCCTTCCTCTTGAACTGCAGTAGTTCTGAACAAGAAATTCTGAATGAGGAAAGCTGGTATTTATAGGGAGAGTTTCTAACTGGGTTTGGGCTAAAAACTTGGGTTTTAGCTATAAAAAAAGCAAGAAAAGACGTTTTTGCCCCGCCTATTTTCAGTGCACGAGAGCACAACACATGCCCTAGGTGCATGTGAGTGTGCTAGTAGCCATGCCCTAGGCAGATGGCTTTTTCCCTAGGCGCATAAATCTTGCCCTAGGCGCATGGATGTGCTTTCCAGGCCCAAATTTTTGTTTTTCTGTCGTTTTAGGTGTTTGCTTCCGAATAACTTGCCTCGGGGTCTGGGAACATAATTCCTCCCTCTGTAAAGTCTTCTCAAAGTCTTCACCAATCTTCAGATGTTCTTTCTTTGCCTATTTGCATGATTTCTTCGTGAACTACTTCAAAAACCCCCTAAAATTGTTATGTTTCGGAAATACTAGAATTACAAACTCAAATATAGAAAACAGTACAAATTTCCCGAAATTATAGGCAATTTCTCTAATAATCCTCCTTTTGCTGGTAAAACCTATTGAAAATAACTGAAAAATATGCTAAGAATAACATAAGAGAAGCCCAGTTACTTTTATAGTGGTATGCTTTGGTTAGATCGGATTGGTAGTTGCATGTGACAAAATTTCAGAAAATATTCGAATAGAAAGGGCCTTCAAAGGATGCTATAGTAATGAGAGAGATTGGATGAGGAAATGAAGAAAGAAGAATTTCTTTCAGTTTTGTCCCTCTCCTATAAGCATGGCATTCGGTCCTTTTGATCAACCACATCAACATTTAGTCCTTTTGTCCTTGTATATGCTTGTCAATACTTTCACTTGTAAGGACTAAAATAGTGGTATACCCTTTTTGTTTGTGTCTAAACATTGTAGGTGTTTTTCTTTACAGGTGCTAGCATAGAAAAAGAGTTTAAAGAAAACTATGGGATTTCCGAATCCGATATTGCGGACTTTGGACGGTCGGTTACATGTGGTGCCGATAGCAGTGTACATAAGACGCCTGCAAAAGGAGGTTGGTCAGTACGTGTCTTCCACATACTGGCTTCGACTTTTCTACCTCTAACGATATTGGGTATGTTGGTTCCACTCCCCTCTATTGCTTGCTTTTGATTTACCCTCTAAAGATATTGGGTAAGTAAACCAGTCAACACTATATTTAATTTTTGATAAGTATACTCATTTTGTTCCAAATTATATGTTATTTAAACAATTTCACATAGATTAAAAAATGTAAATAATGTGGTATAGAAAAGAGTAATTGTGAGTTGTTTACATCTTTCATTAATGATATGAAAAACGTAAATTAAAAGAATTGAAAAAGAAAAGGATAACCCATTTGAGTTGGTCTAGTGGTATTGACTTGAGATCTGGAGTGTGCTCCTCCTCGAGGTTTCAGGTTTGATTCTCTCGGTGTCAATTTGAGTGGGCTAATTTAACTTCTTTTTTTAAAAAAATTGAAAAAGATAAAGTAATAAATAGTAAGGAAAATAATAAAAAAATAAAAATTAATGATTTTTTGATATTGTAAAGTTACACATAGGGAGTATTGAATTATAATTCCATTATATATAAATATAGGATTTTGCTAGAAGACACTTTTTATGAAGGTGTCTTTTAGCAAGTTATTTTGTGAGCATTTGCTAAAAGACACCGAGTAATTTTTATGAAGGTGTCTTTTAACAAAGTTATAACTAAAAAGTGGAAATCACACCTTGAGGTGTGAGTTGCTAAAAGACATATTCATGAGTGGCTTATAGCAAAACCCTGTATATATGTGGGTGTGTATAGTTGATCTGAGTGGTAAAGAGTTTGAGTACTCTTGCGTTTGGAGAAAAACTAACTTTAAAAAAAATATATCTTGTGCACCTTACAAATTATATAATAGATATTAGTTTGACAACTGTGGTCACTTTCTATCAATAACAAGATTATAAAAGAGTGAGTATACATGATTGTCTAATATGGACTCGGTCCAAAGATTAACCCTTCAATTTTTATCAAACTTTAATAAAATATAAATGTTTTTTTAAAGATAAAATATAAATGTTTTTGTTCCCGATGTTTTCTAAAGTATTAAATACTTAAAGTGAAAAAAATGAGGATCTAAATATAATAACTAAAAAATTTTGTGGTCTAAAATCCTTGCTTTATCGTCAATTCCTTGGGGCAGCCTTGATGACTAAAATCTTTTTAAAATAAAATAATAACTTTTAATCGTAGGGTGCGTTGCCCGGTGCATAATTTGATTTGATTTTCTGCTGCGATTCAAGCACTTACAAGTCCCTTTATAGTGTCAAATATGCAGGCTATGAAAAAAATAAAATACAGCCATTATGAAGTTCTAGCAATATTGAAATACTTCAGCGAAAGTATTGAAGGATTTGATGATTTACAGCTCAGACAAGCTTCAGCACATGAAGCAATGTTGTATGCAGCCCAGAATGGAATAATTGAGTTCATAAATGCAATGAGGGGAGTAAATCCCGGTCTTATGTCAACCCTCGACAACAGTGATGGAGGAATACTTTGGTATGCAATTAAGAATCGCAGACAAAAGGTGTTCCAACTTATATATTTTCTTAATGGATTAGAGAAGGACATGTTTAGATATCGCACTGACGCGTTTGGAAACAACCTGTTGCACGTGGCAGCCCTTTTAGATTCTTCGTCTAAGCGCAACAGATCGGCTCCTGCTATGCAAATACAGAGAGAAACTCAATGGTTTGAGGTCACTCATCTAATCTCATTTCATTATTTTTTTTTTCCACGGTTTCAACATAGACCTTGTATATATTATGCACTGTTATTACCAACTGAACTAAACTTACATGAATTCTAAATCATTATTTAACAAAGCTAAAAGAGGCCTCAAGAAAAAACACTAAAACAGGAAATTTTATCTTGAAATATAATTCAAACTCTTTTTAAAGTAACAAATATGTAATTTTTTATGTAAAAACTACTTTTAAATATAATCTTTTGAAATATAATTCTTTAAACAATGTCTAAAGACATTTTTTTTTACTAAATGCCTCAAGACGTGTCTATGTATATATATGGAGTTTGCTAACTTAGACCAACAAAAAACATGAAGGTACAACCTAGCAAAAACGGGTGCAAGGAGGAGCCTTCGCACCCCCATTTAAAAATAATATTTTATTTTTAATATTCTGGAATTTACTATATTGCTTCCTTTATCAATTTCAACAATTCTTGTTCATTACACATTGTTAAATTGAAATTGAAACTGGTTTAAATTGATAAATTTGCATCTTTGCAACATAATAGTTAAGATGAAGAGTCGAAAAATCGATTCGTTTTTTAAGAGGAAGGTCGAAATTTATTACAACTTAAATTTGTTGTATGGAATATGATTTATCTATTTTAGTTTATTTTGATGGCAGTCACGCTAAACTTTTTTGTCTGACTCCGTCACTGAGCAAAAGCACATTTTCATTTGGACAAAAAAACCAATATCCACTAGTATAAACCAATTTAAAGTAAGGAATAGTTTAGTAAATATCCCTCAAACTATTAGTTTTAAATAATAAAGATGAAGGATATTTTTGTCCAAATGAAAAAGTGCATTTTTGTTAATTTGGACTTTCATGTTCTTTGTTGGTCTAAGTTAGTAAACCTATATACATATTTATATATATCTTTTAATTTAATTGAAAAGTAAATTTTGAGGGCAGTTTTTTTTTTTTTTTAGGAAAATTTTGGTAACAATTCTAATCTAGGTGTATTAGGGCTTTTGATTATTCTACGGTCTGATAGGAATGATATTTCTTTGGTTGGTGCAATGGTTCTTTAGATAGGAAATTGCTATTTTCCTTTTGAAATTGCCCTTTTCTCCAACTATTGTGTGTTTAGCGGTAGTTAACTGTTGTTCGACATTTTTTAAATCGGTTCAATCAACCCTAAAAGCATCAAACGGAAGTTAATCGGTACTTTTTGTTTGGATTTCTTTGTATTGGACAAACAACATAGAGTATTGCTCCTCCAAAGTAGTAAGGACTTTCACTTGTAAACTTTCTTATTGGTTAGGTTTTGCATTTGTCTTTTTTCCCATATATAGTTTGTCTCATTTATTGAAAATTCTTTATTCTGTTCGGGCTCATGCTACCTAGCGGCTAGGGAGGTTTGACTTTACTTTGGCACCAACCATTCTCTAATTCTTGTTTCGTGTACACTCTTACTAAGGAAGGAAGAATCTAGTTAATTAGTGTATAAAGAAAATCTAGTTGATTTAACGAAGGAAGAATCTGCCTCAGCCCTCACGTGTCCAACAAGATTTATCAATAACATGATTATAAAGAATATAAAAAATTATATATAATTTATGCACACTTATGAAGTTAATATTAATGCAGGCGGTGGCGAAATTTGTGCATCCTACATTCCTGGAAGCGAAAAATAAGGATGGTAAGAAGCCTCATGAGGTTTTTACTGAAAGCCACGAGGAGCTAGTTAAAGCCGCAGAGAAATGGACAAAACACATAGCTAGCTCTTACATAACTATGGCTTCTCTGGTCCTTACTACCATGTTTGCCACAGCATTCGCTATCCCGAGTTTGAACAATCAAGAAAATGGAGCACCCGTCGACTTGGATCATGGAAGTGCATTTTCGTTCTTTTTCATTGCAGATGTAGCATCTATCTTCGCTTCCTCCTCCTCAATCTTGTTTTTCATTTGGATTCACACATCACACTACTCTGAACGAGATTTCCTCCATGTCTTGCCTGCCAAATTACTATTTGGCCTTTCTTTCTTTATTGTCTCTGTACTCTCCATGATGATTGCACTTTATGCTGCGCTTGATATGATCTTAAAGGGACGTCCCACTAACCCTGGGCGGTCCCATCCAGAAAATTACGTCTTGGCCCTTATTGATTTACCAGTTTCAGCTCTCATTATATCTCAGGTACAGTTCATCGTTGAAATATGCCGTTCTGCAAAGAAAAATCCCATCACTTCTATTTAAAAAGAGGACATACATGCCGACCAGAAGAGATATTTCAACAAAAGTCTTATGTGTGATTGATCGACACTTTGGCAAGTGAATAATGTTTTATAATATTTCCTTCTATTAGTTTCGTAAACTTTATATGTATAATTACTTCCTTATTCCTTATGTTTCATATTTTCTCATAAATATACATTAATTAATACTCTCTTCGATCCTATTTACGAGAAACATTTGACTTTTTAGATACATTGAATAAATTATGTATCTGGTTTAGATTCTAGACTAAATACATAAATTATTCAATGTATTTAAAAAGTTAATTGTTTCTTGTCAAAAAGACCAAATGTAATATTTAGTTTTTCATAAGTTCTCTCCATTTGTCATAATCATATTCAAAAGTTGTGGTCAAAGATAACTCAGGTGAACTTGATTTGTTTCAATTTCTATAACATCTCTGTTTAGCTTACTATATTCAATTCGTTTGCTAGATTCATATAATTTATAAGTCAATTTTTTTTTTTTAAAAAAAGGGAGAGAATTTATAATTAAATGCTAACACGGTGATGAGGTGTATAGCTACACAAATACAAAGTTTAGATCTGTAAAAATATGCAGAAAATATAGAAAATTAACCCCAAAAACAAAAATGGAGTCTAATATGTATCGAATTTTAATAAGTTTTAATAAGATAATACATTTGTTTTCAGAATATGATAATACATTTATTTTCTATTTTTTATTAATATACAACTAGTTTGTAAGCCTATCGGACGGGAAAATTAATATAGATAATTTTATTTTGCAATAATGTAAATACCAATAAGTTTTTAAAAATCCTTCAAAAATAAGTTTTTAAAAATAAAAACAGTGTATAATTAAATAAGATTAATTAAATTTTTTGTGAAGTGTATATTATATAAAATAAATAACAATATTTTGCTTGACCAAAAAATATATTTTTTTTCTCTCTTTTACTACCAAATTTTTTCTCTCTTTGATTGAATGAGTTATGTGTATTAGTCATTATCTTTGATAGATAATTTATTTTTTAAATCTAAAATATTGGAAAATAGTGTGTATCTATGCAATATTTTCACTTTCGTAAATGTAAACCTAAATGATAGTGATCGTGGATACAAATCATTAGTTAGAATTAAAACAAAGGGTTAAATAAGTTTTTCGTCCCTAAAAATATACTATATTTTGATTTTAGTCCCTACAAAATAAAATGAGATGTTTTCATCCTCACAAAAATTTTTGTTTTATTTTTGGTCCCTAATAAATATAATTTTGACATGTTTTTGACATTTTTTGAACATAATATGAATATATAAAGGTTGAACATAATAAACAAATATAAAATGGATATAATTTAAACATAAAAGAGTTATAATTTTCACATTCACATGACCATAAAGTGACCATTAAGGACCAAAAACAAAATAATTTTTTTTGTGAGGATGAAAACATTCAGTTTAATTTTTTAGAGACTAAAATCAAAATTCGTTATATTTATAATAACAAAAAACTTATTTAACCCTTAATTATATTGTTTATTACTACAGACACCAACTTTCAAGCTGAGAAAAAGGTATGATACAATTCACACACTACATATGATCGATGTTGTTTTGAATGGGGTTAAAAGTAAAAGACAAATTAGGAATGAGGGATCATATAACATAAAAACAGATCTTTTAAGACTATAAAAGGTCAGCCGTACAATTTGAGCTACAAGCTATCCGAAACAAGATCGTGCTCTTGCCATTGAGTTAGGTTATCTTCCCGAAATGCAGTATATGATCCTAATGACCACCCTGCACAACCTCTGTCTGTCTACTCTGTTGAGTGTCGTTACACATGTGTTGATCGTTCCCCAAGTCTCTCCTGTAGATTATGTTAAGTCAAATCATTATGGTAAGCCTTCAGATAAATATTTTATGATATTAATGAAATCTAAAAATGGTGTAGTTTATTTAGTTGGAAGCCAAATTCCATCAAAACCTATCTATTTAATTAGGCTCTATCGGGATAAACAGTTTAAGTTGTTTATAGCATAAGCAATTATCGTGTATTAAGTCTACTATTTTGAGAAGTATGCACTGAGCTTCCATTTTGAGACGGTTCATCTGTAATTTAATGGTGAAAATCAGAAACTATATCGGAACAACCGACGCCAAACCATTACAAAAATCCCGCCTGTCCCCGGATTTTAATTGAAAATCCTATAAAAACAGAGAAATAAAAAACCTATGATAGGTGAAGAGCATAAAATATACTTTATTGAGAGTATTATCCGGAAGATGTAGTAAAATGAATGTCCAACAAACATAGGCAGCATGAGCTATGCAAATAGCCGTTTTATTCACCAAAATTACATTGACAAATAGCCATTAGGAAATAACCATCTTGTAATTTATGTTAGTTTGTAACAAAAACTTGCACCAAGTATATAACGACTTATGTTTTTTAACTACAAACAAGTTGTCAAAGAGCAACGTTGTAACACATTAGAATTTGAACAGATTGCTATATGCTATTTAGTACAAACGTGTTGTCAAATAGTCGCACGGGTGGCAATCTTACAGGAATAGAGAGTTGCCCCGTTCTCTTCAATTTCATTCTTACATAACTCTACTTATAATTTTTAATTACTGCAAAAATAAGTCCTTGTGGACATATTGACAGTATAGTAGAAAAATGATGATTGTCACAGAAATATTCTGAGAATTTGCATCAAAGGCATGTAGAATATGAACTCACCAGAGTGACTTTTACCCACACTAGTAAGGACATATGTTCAGTGATCGTGGAAAGTAAAGTCGTTGTTGGGAAACCAGACCATCCACATTCTGATAAACACAATGATCCCATGATTCAACTTGTGAGAGACAAAAATATGTGATTATATAATAAAAATAATGGTTTTTTTTTGTCATTGAGAATAGTGAGGAAATGTTTTTTTTTTTTTTAAGGGAACAAGTTTATTTCCTTGTTTATCTTCTAAACAAGGAAAACTCCATTTTTCATCATCTTTCTCTCCCCTCACTTTCTCATTCCTTACCCAATTTAATGACACACAAACTTAACAAAAGAGAGGCAAAATCGATCGACTAGAAGTGTTGCTCATAATCGATTTAAATGTTCCAGTCCGTTAAACTATCGATTAAGTTGGTATAGGTAACAGATTAACTGAGCCATCTCATCATTCAACACACATTTTTCCTAAACTGTGAGTTTCAAATACATTTCCGATTTATTTGAATATTTTCTCGTGGTTTTGGAGATGCGTTTTGCTTGAATTTTCTCTTTTTTACCTTTGGAAATTTACACCTTCAATCAAGGATGAGAGAGAATGAAGTCTTAAGATTGAGAATATTTTTAAGTTATGATCAAATTTCAATTTGGTTAAAAGGAAATCTCAAATCACTAGACTTGATAAGTTGCAAAATATGAAGAAAATTTTATCCAAAGTTACTTTGCCAATTAATTTCTGAAATGGCTGTCACACTCCCCGTATCTCTTGGTCTTTTGGCTGTGAAACCAACATAGTATGTAATATTGTTTTACTTGAAATAAAAAAACAGTGGCATCAATAATTAGAAGTACAAGATTATTCTTTCTCTTAATGAAAAATTACAAATTCATGAAACAATAGAAAGAAAGACTGTAAATTTTTCTGCAATTGCTACATTCTCTATCGTTCTCATGAGTGATTACCCTCTCTTGAAGCAAGTATGAATCTTTTGAAGCATACATATTACTGTCGTCATTTTTTGGTAGAATGGATGGGATTTTTCCATGTGCAACGAAAGATTTCATACATGAAGCTCACCTGTGATACGACAAGAAAGATAATGGGAATACTCCCAAATGACATGATTGGTACTACAATGAACCACTTATGGGTTTCATATCCCTTTAAGATCATGTCAATAATGGCAGCGCAAAATGCAACTATCATGGAACAAACTGAGAGAAAAAGGAAAAAAAGTCCTAACATTAACTTCCAAGGCAAGCTCTTGAGAAAGTCTTTCTCAGCATAGCGCGACGTGAGAATCCCAATGAAAATCAAGACGGAAGTGGCAGATGCGAAGAGAGATATTGCATCTGCTAAGAGAAATGCAGTGAATATGTTGTCATGCAAAAAGATGGGCAAACCAGTTTTGTCGTCGTTTCCACCTGGGACTGTAAAAGCTGCAGCAAACATGACGGTAGTGATGAGAGTACCCACAATTGTATAAGATGCTGCTGTGTCTTTTGCCCATTTCTCTCCAAGTTTCACTAGCTCATTGTGGTTTTCAGTGAATATTTCATAAGGCTTTTTACCATCGCTATTTTTGGCTTCCTTAAACTTGGGATGTACAACTTTTTCCACTGCCTGCGATTTTAGAAGCAATTAACTTATAAAGAAGAAGCAATAGACAACATATATGTACCGATAAAAAGTGCGTAGCTGGATTGACTGAATCACATTGTGTTGGCATTAAGTTGACACAAACTACATTTGCTTATATTACCACTTTAAATAGTATAATAATAGTTTCTTCATTCTCCAATTTTAAAAAATTACATAAACTATTTTGCACATCTAATATTGAATGTGAGAGATAAATAATTAAATACATTCAATAGTATATAGAGATAAGATAGGTGACCTTAAACCATTGAATTTCTCTTTGCATTTGCAGAGCAGCACCAGATTTGCTATCAGAATCAGATGAAGAACCCAAATGTGCTGCCAGGTGCAACAGGCTATTGTCAAACACGTCCTTGGAAGATCTTAATATATCCTTCCGTTCATGAAGACAATCTATGAGTTGAAATACATTTTTTTTCCGATACAGAATAGCATACGAAAATATGCCTCTATTGTAACCATCTACAACTTTAAGCAGATCAGGAATAGCCTCTCTCATAGCATTTATGATCTCGATTATTCCATGTTGAGCTGCATTCAACATTGCACCATACGCTGAAGCCACTTTGAGTTGTGAATCATTAAATTCTCCAACACTTTGGCAGAAGAAATTCAATATTCCTATAACTTCACAATGGGTATATTTATGTTCATATATTTTTCCTATTCCTGACAAAATTGAATAGACTTCATCAGTCTTGATAATTTAATCATAACTACTTCATAAGTCGCACTTGCAAATATTAATCATTATGAAATTTTGACAATGCAAATCTTTATATCAAAATTAAACTCTTAACTCATTTTGTACACCGAGCAACTATCGATTGTAAGATTAAACATACAAGCAACTATCGATTGTAAGATTACTTATTATAATAAATCCACAATTCATCTGATATATATTTTTGACAAATTATATAAGAATATAATAAATCCTTGATATAGTATAATAATATTATCCGGACTCAAGTCGTTAATAAGCTTCATGACCGATATTTGAAATGTGAATGAAAATAATTAATGAGATGAAGGCATTAAAAGAAAAAAAAGCCATTCAAAAATAAACAAAAATTAATGATATGAATCAAACTTTTGCATTTGATCATTAATCATTAATTGCTTACCAACAATATTTAGGTAAACGATAATTTGAACGAAGAAGAATGCAATTCCACGAAACATTCTACCAAGTAGTAGACCTGAAGAAATCAATAAATCAGTGTAGAAATAAATAAATAAAATTACTGAAGAAATGTAAAATAATTAAAGCATATATAGCCGTCAAGGAGACAGAACACAACATACCCAAAAGCTTTATGGGCCAAATGAGAAATATTGAAATCAATAGTTTCCAGAAGAGGCAACCTAAAGAAAAGCTCTGAACCATTTAATCATATATACATATTATGCTGGTAATAAAAAAAGAAATGTTTTTCTTTGTCTTATGAAAGAGGAAGAACTTACTTGAAAACTTTACATGAAGAAACTTTGGTGGTCTTTTATCAGCAGCAGTACTTGCAACACTTGTTACATTTCGGACTAATTTCCAAATGTTAAGATCAGCAACAGTGGCAACACTTGTTGCATTTCGGACTAATTTCAAAATATCGGAAATACCATAGTCGTCTTTGAATTTCCTTTCCACACTCAAATCTGCATACAATATAGGTTAATAATGTTTTACCTCCTGTAATATAGGTCATTTCCAGTTCCCCTGTATTCTTTTTTTTAGATTTTGTCTTTGTAATTTGAAGACTTTTTGGTTTTGAACCTTCATGGCAAATTTTGCCCCCTATAATTTGAGTAAATTTCGGTTTACCTCGTTTTTATTTGAACAAATTTCGGTTTACCCCTTGCATGAAGGTCCAAATTTGTGAAGGTCCAAAATAGACAAAGCATCTAGTTATTTTTTCAATTGAGATGGATGAAAATCACATTTTAGTACATATTTGAATATAAATTACATATTGTAACCAAAAATAATAATATAAATTACATAATGTTATCATGTTATCTCCTTTAGGCTATTCCTTTAATTTAGAATTTCAAATCTATCTCTAGTTTATGTTATTCTACATAATTTGAGAGTTGTGTGATGGTTGTGCAACTTAGTCCTCCACCAGATATGCCCAAAGTGGCATGGAAGTTTTCCTACAAGCTGAGGAAATGATTGCTTAACTTTTCCATTATTGCTAGAGAGATATCAAAACCGTATGGTATAATTATTGTTATAACCACTTGTAAGCCTTTGCCTTCACTTTTTTCACCTTTCTCTTTAGTTGAAGCCTTGTTGGTACAGTCACCTTCCTAGCTCGAGGTGAGTCAAGTCGATTTCTTCTTCCTGGTGTAGAGTTTTCTCGTCGTTTTATGAGGATCTCGATAATCTTTGAGGTGGAAAAAATTCTTAGTATTATGCACATTGCATTTATGAAATCGGCAGTGTTGGTTTTGTCAACTTCAGTATTTTGCATATATGGTTTTGAAAATTTGATTCCAGCTTCTTTGAATTCTTCTGCCGCACACTCCTTGAGGATACACTCCCTTGATGACAAAAAGAGGAATATACTCACTACATCGACCGACATATCCCTAACTTTCTTTTGAACATTTATCATCCCTGCGCTTTCCTTGATTATTTATCCTTGAGGACTCGACTTGCGATTCTTCTCCTTCTTGAGGCTTCCTGACTTCCAGAGTGATAATTTTATCCTCGTATCTTATATGTAGGATTTGGCTTTATTGAAGAAATTATTTAGATATATTGGTTTCTCGAAGTTGATGGCTTTGGTGAAGTCACTTCCTTTCTTGAGACTTCTTTCCAATAGGTACATCATAATTCTCTCGTCGCTTCCTCGAACATGAACAACATCTTTGTTAAAATGTTCAATGTATTCCCTATAAGAGACTAGTTTTTTTCTTGGACAATAGCTTTTGAGGTTTCTACTATCTTTGGCTGATATTGAAATGTTTGTGAAGTGTGCAGTGAGTTGATGATATAGTTCCTCCCACGTGTTAATCGACTCTCGGTGAAGACTTTTTTACCAAGTTATTATGTCTTTCCTCAATGTTGTGTTAAAAAGCCTACACTTCACTACTACCCGTACTCTCCTATAGTCAAGTATAACTTCAATGTTCTAAATGTGTTTGTCTAGATATGTGATTCCATCATACGAGTCCATTGGTGGTGGTTTCTCTAATGCAATTGGGATGTCGATGAGGAAGGATGATCTGGAATAATGGGGTACTTATTTATGCGGTTGATGAAGTGGATGTTCAACCACAACATGTTTCCGGGACCTCTAGGGGCGATCCATGAGAGAAGGTTGTAGGGACCTAGATATCTCAAAGATGTTGTTCCTTATTCTACGTGATTGTGGAAAAGGAGATTCATTCCATCAATTTGATCTGACTGAACGCTAGATCTTAGCCATGATGCTTGGTCGTCTGGAAGAATATCAAATACTTTCCACGGCATATATTTTGATCTTCATTGAATTGATTTTAGTTTTGGATGGATTGGAGAAGGTTGATCAAGATGTCTTCCGTCCTTATCGCATGTGTCAGTCATGTTACTATTGGCAGTTGTGGTGACCTTTCTAGTCATGGAGTATTTTCAGGTGAATCCGAAGTAGTCCTTCCGTCATCAAAATTGATGTGACGGATGAGGTTTTTAGGGCAGTTTTTCTCGGCATTATCCATTGAAATTTTTTCATTTTCTAGGAGCTCAGATCTTTTGAAAAATAAGATGGGAAAACATAATCCCTGTTGATGGTGCCACTGATCTGGAGTTATCAGAATAATGGCCTTTGCCGAGCAGCAACCATCAAGATATAATCGGAGAACCTGGGTTTGTCTTCTTGAGAAGGATGAAGATAAAAAAATTATGTAATTTTAGGATTTTTATTTAAACGATGTCCACATCATAGGGGGCTAAAATTGTGATTTTTAAAATAAGGGGGTCAGGTTTCTTACAAAAAGAGCTTATACTAAGGGGGTTAAAATTGTAATTTTTAAAATAAGAGTGCTAAATTTTGAAACTTGGGAGCCAAAAGTGCATTTTAGCATACTAAATAATATCCAACTTAATTATAAAACATTTTTGATATTATATTACCAAGACAAAGAAAGGTTTAAAAACTTACGGTCGTAAACGATTTGTTGAAGAAATCCAAACCGAGTACCACTTGGGAAAGCTGAAGGCATTTTAGCCAATGCAGCTAAGCTTGAGAATTTATCGGGTACGATATCACTAGCACTAGGTAATGATAATGATTCCCTAAGCAAAATAGGAACTGTGAACTTAAAGTCTGATAATGATTCCTTGGAGAGGTCTTTGAAACGCTTGAGTAATTTCAAAGCCACATCTGATCATACACAAAATCAAACAACACATTTCAATAAAGGAGAATACTAACAAATGTTTTTTGAATAGAGAAATTAGAAAATTGCAAATTTATAACTTTTACATGTTTTTTATTTCTATTTTCAAGACAAAGTTTCTCTTAAAAAAAATAGCCTATCAAATGGAAATTCAAATAGTCTTGAGATTTAATTTTTTACGAATAGTTTTATTTATTTATTACTTTCAAATAACTGTTATACACACTTGATTATAACATTACTTTTAGAATAACGTAAGAAACTTTGCTTACCAAATATTTCAGCATTGATACATAGTGAAAGAAGCAAAACTCGATTCTTTGAATTGGATTTGTCGAACAGAACTGTGGAGTCGGAGGGGGTTTTGGAGTAAAGATAGCTAGTTAATTCTTTGTGTCCATTAGCGGCAGCTAGAAGAATAGGGATTACATTGTCCCTATTCTCGATTTCAAGTTGATTTTCACGGGATGCCTGGGAGTTGGACCACTTATTTTTCTCTATCATGCACTTTGCTATATCGGTGTTTCCGGTATAACGAGCAACAAGAGCAATAGCTGTGTAACCATCTTGGTCTTTCATGCATATTAACTTGTGTTTCCCTATTTTCACCAACTTTTCCACATTTTTCAAATTTCCAGCAATTACTGCAACGTGAAGGAGCGTTCTATCTGAAGCAGATGTTATATATACATCTGAATCCTTAATGATGTCTCCAATATAATTACCACTCTCAACGCTACTGAATAGTAGTTTACCATGGTCATCAAGGCTATGGTATTGCAATAGTACAGCTGCCATTTACATTCCATGAGTAGTTTAAACGAAACGAGACTCTTGATAAACATAGTGTAAAAATATAATATTTTAAAAACCTACTCTTGATCATTAATAAACATAGTGTAACAATATATTGAATATATACAATAGATGCTTATAAAAAATAGAGGGAGGAAGTAGCAATAACATTTTAAAATTGTACCTGGCAATCCATCTAGTTTGCCATTTGAAAAATCTCTGTATTTATCAGCCAAGTATTCCCATGCCGATCGGGCTGTTTCAAAATGAAAAAGCTCATCCTGAATCTGTTGTCCACATGATATTTGAATAATATGCAAAGCTTTCGCAGTTTTCATTTTCCAGGAGGCTTCTCTTTCAACTTCATTAGCAGCGCCGAAACCTTTCAAATATTTTTCATATCCATTGCCTGTAATTAAGTAGAGCTATTAGAGGACAAAAGAGCATGTATATACATGATTGCTAAAGAGCTGGAGACACATTTACCATTTTATGCTCGCAAAAAATCCAAATAAAAGCGAATTAGGGACTCGCTGTAGCTACTAGTTGTAGCCTCAAGAATTGTTAGATCTGACAATTTGATGTCTGACATAGTAGGGATCCAAATCCGCTACACAAAATTGTGGTTACACATCATTTTTCAGACAACCTAGAATTTAAATTCTCTTAAAAAACCTCAAATTTCAATTATGAAGTGAATGGTGAAAATTAAATAGATTTTATAAAACTCTAGCCATCACCACAACTTTTATTCTTCTTGATCTACTAAAGAGGGATGATTTAGGTCAATTTTGACCTTAAATCACCCCTCTGAATTGTTTTAATTCTTTTTAGTCAAATAAATAATTTTCACGTATTTTCAGTTTTCTTTCGTTTGTTTTGGTGATTTCGTCATTTAACATGACTTTTTTTATTTTGATTTCCCGTCTTTGTGCGGTGTGTTTTTTATTTCATGTCTTAGTATGGTGCTTATTTGATTCAGGTTGAAAGATTAGATTTGATCGAATGCAGATTCAATCAATAATTTTTGCAACGTCAACGTTGCAAATCTAGAAACATTAGTATTTTGGTGACTTGAATATAGTCATATTTGTAGGCATATATATTATGTCGATTTATGCTATTAACATAGATGTTGTGAGTTTGTTCGAAAATTCATCCTTTTTATTTTTAGCAACTTTAAATGTATTTTGTATTGATGCAATATATCAATTTGATTGAATGAATATCGTTTATTTTTTTCAAAAAAAATAAAAATGAGACATGTCATTTATCATGCACAATATAGTTTTCACTATTGGATGAATAAATCTCACCAATGCATTAAATGAAATGTGATGTGACATTTGGGTAAGAAATTTTTACCCTATACCCATACATATGAACCTTCACCCCTACAATTTACCAAAAATTCCAATTATTCCCTTTTTCCAATTTTCCAACTTCAGTTCACCCTTACCTACCATTTTTTCCCGAAAAGAAGGCTATGAGTTTTCCGAACGAAAATGTAAACTGGACACCATGCTTGAGCGTTTCCGAACGCAAAACTTAAGCGGTTACATTGTTTGCCTTTTTCCAGTAACGAAAGACACTGAAAAACCCAAAAGTTGTTTTCCTGTTTCGAAAAAAAGACTTACATGTTCTGTCACCATGACTCACAACACAAACACAGTGTCTTGTGCTGAGTGTTGATAGCAAGCAAAAAAGGGGGAGCTTCTTTTCTTCAATCGTTCGATCAATTTAATTGAAGAGTGACTGAGTGGATTATAAAAACTGAAAAGCAAACTTGAATGAATTTTACAATATTCAAATTGAAATCGTGAACATTATTCCGACAGATTTTCTTTCGATCTGAAAGGATAATTTTAAAAGAGAAATCAAATGGAAATAAGAAAAGAAATTAAGAGTTGATGAGAATTGGAATTGGAATTAGATTTAATAGATAATAAATATAGATTATGAACAAATAGAAAACGAGAGATTCATAAAGGTTGTTACATGAAAAGTAGAAATGGAAAAGAAAAATGAATGATGAATGTTGAATATTATTGGGTTTCTAGTCTAGAGAAGAAAAGGATGAAGATATGTAGCAAACCGAAAAGCTTGAAAAAGTTGAGAGAAAAAATTATTAAACTGGATGTTCATATGTTTATATAGGAGGGTATAATAGGAAATTTATGTAAAATGTAGGGGTGAATGTATAGATGTAGGGTAAAATTTCCTATTACAATGTTGGGAACGTAGTCGATCAACCGAAAATGCAAGTGGGCTAAGCTGAGTGAGCCCATATCGTTGCACATCTTGTGATGAGAATTTCATTTTCCAACTTATTAGCTTCTCATGTGCCCTCTAAAATCTCAAAAAGACACTCAAATTTTTTGCTTATTCGGATTTTCCCCTATATTTTTTTTGTGGAAAAATGCATTTTTCACTTATTCGGATTTTAAATTCGAAAGGAAAAATTAGTTCAAATTTTATAATCTAAACACCCCCTATGTCAAAATTAAATTTCACATTTTTTTTCCATGATTTTTTTAGCACAAGAGGTTTGAGTTAGAAAATCCAAAGTGCTTTTTTTTTTCATTCCGGAATTTAGAATCCAAACACTCCCATAGACCCTCATTGTGCCAAAAAGATCATGGAAAAAACAAGTTCAAATTATATAATTCGAATTGTACTAACACAAAATTGAATTTGTTTGTGACAGGGATAGCCAGTTGCAGAATCATACTAACCATCCTAATTGATTGCTCCAATGTGCTTTTTATGTTTCAAGTCTTGGAAGTGTACATTCATACTTGAAAGAAAAACTTGGTTTTCGGGTGATTGAGTCGGTTATATATAGACATATATAACATGTTGCTCAAGTGTGTTTCTTATTTCTTCTATATAGAAATATTTCAGATTATATAATATTGATTTTTTTTTTTTGAGTTTGGAAAAATAAATTCTACATTGTCATTCAATCCAACTAAACACATAAAATCGTATTTTGTCATGCCCACATTTTTACACCAAAAATTAACTTATATTTTGAAAACCGAAATTGAAAAATATATCAACTCAATCTAGCTCGGTGGACCAAATAGACCAACCCAATTTTTTAAGATTGTTCTTTCGGTATCTAGCAATGGCTCTCAAACACCTCAAAAAAAAATCCACAACGGTAGTTAACTGCTAGTGGGCGTATTTTGTGACTTCAAGGAGCTCGTGAGCAATTGTTTGATGCGTAAACAATAAATTCTATTTTTTAATTTAAACATGAAATCCATGAGTTTAGTTTAGTGTAGACCATTCCTTCAAAAAGAAAATCAAAGTAAAACATAGGTCCACTCATCTCTCGTTGCCGATATAAGAATCTCTTTGATGGATGATCCGTAAATAACAATGTAAATGCTCTTTAAGCCTTGAGGCATTTCAAAATTCAACTCACCTAAAACATTTAGACTATTACTTTTCCCACCCTATGTCATACTCACACGCTCTGCTAAATTTCCCAAAATGCCCTTCGGATTATACAATCCGAAAAAATACGAAATGCAATTTAGATTATATAATCCGAATTGCTTCGATATATATAAGGAAAATCACCCCTCCCATTTTACAGTTTTACAATCTCAACTTTTCACTTTCTCTCTCTCTCTCTCCCTTATCCCAAAATCCGAACCACGCAAGTTTGTCCAAACTTGGAGTTTTTTTTTTTGTTCAAAATCACCGCATTTGAAGTTTTAACAAATATCAAAGTGAAGGTTAGTACTAATTACTTATGCATGCAAGATAATTAGGTCGATTTTATTTTCATGTGCACTAAAGCTGTTCGGATTTTATAATCTGAACTACATTGTTGCAGTTAGGATTGTAAAATCTGAATTGTACCAGTGTTATTTTTTTTCACTGTGTTGTTTATTTTATGTTGATTGTGTGCTGCCCTAATATGCATGTTACAAGTATGGACCCTGTTGATCACAGAAGGGCTGAGAACTTAGTTATGCATGCTTCTATTAGGAGAGAGTGTCGGTATAAGATGGAGGCGGATGGTCTAGTTCCCAAACATACGGGTGGCAGGGTACGTCTTGCTGATGCTGACGACGAGCCTCAGCCTCATGTTGAGCAGAATACAATCAGATGGACATGGAGCATCAGGTGGAGGATGATACTGACGAGGATGTGGGTGATGTTGAGGCTGGGGAGGATGAGGATGATGTCCAATAGCAGCGGTGGCGGGGGAAGTGTGTGCCAGAGCCTAAGCCTAATCCTCTTGATGACTATCTTGGTGGCCCATATGACACTACCCTGCTAATGATGTACCATGTTCATATGGCCAGGAAGTCGGCTGAGCGCGAGGTACCTATTAATGTGATACTTTAATGATTGTAAATTGTTGTTAATCTTTGTGAAACTGATGTTAATATTTTGTTTTTAATTTTTTGCAGTGGCGAGGAAATTTAAAATGCGTCAACAACGGGAAGAAGATTGACGCAATACATGATGACGAGAACAGGGCTATAATGGCAGCATTGTGGTGGCGCGATGGACTAAGTGTCACCTATCTTACTTGGCTTTAGGATACCAGCTACAACCTTATTGACCACGATCTATGTTTTGCATTTGCGGAGAGGTGGCACGAGGAGACTTCGAGATTCCATCTTTCATTTGGGGAGATGACAGTGACACTTGATGATGTGTTTTGTTTGCTGCATCTCCCCATCGATGGCAAGCTTTTGTCCCACGGGAGTATTTCAAGGGACGATGCAGTGAAGATGATTATTCGATATTTGGGGTCTACCATGGGAAATGCTATTGAGGAGGTGAATGACACCAGAGGTGCACATGCCCGGTTCGCCTACTTGAGGAGGATTTTCAAGGAGCGTCTTTTACAGTAGTTTGAGGATTAATGAGGGTGGTATGGAGGAGGAGGTGCAAAAGTCGCGGGCGCATGCTATCCGCATATATTTGTTGTACTTGGTGGGGATCACACTCTTCATTGACAAGAGTGCCCACCATATAGATGTTGTCTACGTGAGGTACTTCAGAGACCTGGAGGTTGTTGTTAGTTATTCATGAGGAGTTGATGCACTATCACACTTGTATAGGGAGCTCAACGATGCTCCCCATTACAACACCAAGCATCTATCAGGATACATGAATTTGTTGCAGGTATAAATAAATAATTATGTTTGCTTTTTCATCGGTAAGTGATGATTGTTTGTATATTTATATATGATTGTCTTTGTTGCAGGCTTGGGTGTACCAACACTTCATGGATATGGGCAACAAGGATGCGCGGGGCAGATATCAGGAACGTCAGTATCCACGCGCCATGATTTATGTACCACGAGTGGGTTTGTTTGCACCAGACAAGTACAGAGGTCAAATGGATCAGTTGGATCTTGCAGGCATTATCATGGCCACATATAAAGAGCTCTGTGAGGCATGTACGTTTGAGCGGGTCAACCTTTACTCTAGATGGCACAGATACGGTAACCGCAAGGTGAGATATCTATCGGAGCGACTGCTTTATCAGTTTGGGTACTTTCAGACCATCCCCTGACATCCACATGAGTGCGCCTCCCCAGGAGACCTTAGTGGATATCACCCACCACTTTTAGCACTATCTTGATCATGCGCTGACACCTCCACAGTTGGGTCACAGTGCATTGCAGAGTGTGGAGGCGAAAGAGGGATACATCAGATGGTTTTATCTCGTCTCTCATCCACGCATGATTCTTCCAAACCAAGAGGTTCAAGTGTCAAGGCCACCAGAGCAGGAGGCCCTTGATAAGATGGTTGCTAAGAAGGATAGAGATCATGGGTTCTTAGAGCTGGGCGGAAGGTTGGACCGTATCAGAGACCATGTATATGATGTTATGTCCAGTGGTGTGGTGCCGCAAGGGTTTGAGGCATTACAACATTTGGAAGAAGTGTTGAGAGAGGTTCATGGAGGGAAGGTTTATCGTTGTAGGCATAATGTTGATGGAGACAGGGGTGCAATCATTGGATAATTTTAATTTTTTATTGTGTTATGTTTGAATATTTTTTTAGAAAGAAAGATTGTTATGTTTGAATATTTGGTGATGTAATATTTGGATAATTTTATTTTTATGTTTAATTAATGTTATGTTTTGAAAATTATGTTGTGTTGGTAATTGTTGTTTTCAATTAAATTTTCTTATTGAATATGGTCAATGCATGGTATGTTGTTCATAAGCAACCTAAATGCACCAAAACATGCATGTTTCAGTCAAAACAGATCACTTCTGCCTCTATGCTGATGCAGTTCGGATTATATAATATGTAACGTTTTTATACTTTCCAGATTATATAATTCGGAAACCTCATTTTTCACCATAAATGTTGACTTTCTACGGGGTGTTTGACACATTTCGGTTTATATAATTTGGAATGTGTAAAACAAGTATAGATTATATAATCTGAACCCAACCAATGTACTTTAGCATAATGATCTTTCAGGGTGCTACAAGCTCCAAAAGGCTCGAAAAGTTTCGGATTATATAATCCAAAAATAGTCCAGATTATATAATCCGGACTAGGGGTATTTTTAGAAGAAAAAAAAATAGAGCACGCTAGAAACAAGGATGATGGGAAAAGTAATGTCAAACATTTATTAGCAAAAAGAGAAAGAAAAGAGGCCCACCAGGCTGGGCTTGGGTCCAAAATGATACAAGAACAAATTAAATAAGGGTAAATTTCCATTAATCTGAGTTTTCTAAAAAATTTGTATTTTTTATATCAAATCCGAAAAAAAACCATTCTAGAGTAATATTTGACCACAAAAAAAATATTAGTTGATCACTGAAACTCCTAAACACCCTAAAATCAAGATACGATTAGAATTGGATAACTTTTCTGGAGTGTTGTATTACAATTAGAATTTGATAAGATACGAACCTTGCTCAATATCTGGGGTGACTTCTAACTTTTTGCCTTTTTTGTTGCTCAAGTGCTTCCATGCTTCAGAATTCTCTTCCAATAAAGCCTCAGTAGAATCACCACTGATAACATCCCACAGACCTTGCCCCATCAGATAATTTTTCATAAGAACACTCCATCTTTCATAGTTGTCAAAGGTCAGTACTTGAGGAACTATTCCAACGGAGGAGGGAACACTCATGGCTTTCATTTTACGTTAAATCAAATGTGAAGTTACTCTAGATATCAACTTGAACTTGGGATCTGATAAGGAATACCAATCAACTAACCTATTTAAAAATTAAGACACTTGATGTACAGAAAACAACGTAATGTATTAATTTAATTTTATAGAATATTATTTTATTTTTAATGACAAAATAACTTTCTGACACTAGCATGAAAGTCAAAGAAATAGGACTTCAAAGTTCAATCTTGGATTCCGGTCATCTAACGTGGGCAAATGTAAATTGAAAAAAAATTAAAAGTTTATATTTTAATAAACTCATTATTTGTTAGTATGTACTTATGTTCGAGATTAATGAAAATGGCTCTTCTTTCAACAAAAAATGTTCACTCTTATACAAACTGATCAAAATACCCTTTGTGTGAGTTAATTCATGCAGGTGTTAAACCCAACGTGATTTAAGTCACGATTGTCACCCACGTGAGTTAACTCACGCAGATTATAACCCAACGTGAGTTAACTCATGTAGGTTATAACCCCATCGTGATTTAACTTATATATAGGTTATATTTCAGCTTACCGAGCGTGAGTTAACTCACGCGGGAGATATTTTGGTCAGTTTGTATGAGAGTGAGTGTTTTTTCTTGGGAGAAGAGCAATTTTCGAGATTAATTGTCCATAGGCCCAAATTATACCCAACAAACTAAGCTCTGATTCAAATAAAGCTATTCACACCTCCATACGACAAGGAGGTCTGCTCGCAACAGTCAAGAGCATCAAATCTCCATGGAATCTGAAATGCCTGCTACACACTTTAACGCTCAATGATTACATATCATGTCAGTTGTAACCCTTGATCAACGACTATTGATGACTTGTAATCTTACATTATTCTTAACATGTTTTTCAGTCATTTTTAGTAGGTTTTACCAGCAAAACAGAGGAGTATTAGAGCAGTTGCATGTGATTTCGGTACATTTGTAATATTTTGTATATTTGAGTATGCAATTCTATTCTTCTTGAAACATAGTAATTTTAGTATGTTTTTGATGTAATTCACAAAGAAATCATGCAAATCGGCAAAGCAAGACATCCGAAGATTTCTGAATTCCTTGGGAAGATAAAGAATGAAAATTCAAGAGGCCTCAAAAGAGTTTGCAAAGCGAGGAATTATGTTCCCAAGTCCCAAGACATCTTACATAGAAGCAAACGCCTAAAAAAACGAAGAAACAAGTGTTTTCAGCACATGTTAGCTCTCACATGTGCCCAATGCACAAGAGGGGGCGCCAGGCACCTAGAAACTTGCAACTGGGGCGCCCGGTGCATGAAAGGAGGCATCTAGATCCTGACACAACAGACATATGTTCCTGGCGCCTGGCATGGAGTGCATGTGCTTTGCGGCTCAAGGCGTTGTTTGGTGACTTTATCATGAAGAAAGCACGCGTTTTTAGCCCAAAATCAGGTGGAAACTTTCCCTGTAAACATTGCCTTCCTCATTAACTATTTGCTCGTTCAAAACAAAGCAGTTCAACAGGAAGGTGTGCACTAGGAGCTTCCAGGGATGAGTTTCTCTCTCCCCACTCCATGTTTTTCTAGGGTATGTTTTATTTCTTTTGTAATTCGTTTTTAGTTAACATGGGTAACTAAATCTTTTGGGCTAGGGTTTTGAGATGAACCTCTATTTTATTTGTTAGGTAATTATTTAATTTAAATTCGTTTATTCAGTTATTTTTGTTTGCGATATAGTTTTACTGTAGTGTGTAAGATTTGTCTCTTGTGGAGCGCAACTCTGATTTAGGCACTTAGGTAGTGACAGGGCCTATATTGATATTTATATCTTGATATTTATATATGTCTAATGAGGAAGTAATTAGTTAGTAACTAGCGAAAGAAACTGAACAAGAGTGGAACATGATAGTAAGTACTTGGGAGGTGACATGACTAATATTGAGTAAAATATGCTTAAATCAGGATGTAACTAGTTAGTAATTAAGGAAACAAGCGACTTCACAATTTAAATCGGCCCAGTAACTACATTCTCCTCGCACCTTTGTAAGTTAGATGTTGATAGAGCTGCCCGCTTGTAGAACTACTGAGAGGGAGAGTGTGTTATGTACTTCTAAGATTCATAGATGAGAAAACCTATAGGAACACTCGCCACCATACCTTTGGAAATTTAGAAACGCAAAATTACGTCTATGTTTCAATTACCCCCGAGGGAGTAAGACCCCACACGTAAGGATCACCGTGTGACCAACAGGTGCAACTCAACACGATGAGGGATAGACCAGAATCAACTGAGAGAGTAATACCCTGCACGTAAGGATCACTGTGCGACCAACAATGCAACTTGACAAACCGATTAGGTTACCACGTCCCGACGAACTCATCACTTTGATAGTCTACGTAGAGTAATTGAACGCGACTTGACTGTTAATTAATTCCAACAAATGAATAGGGGGATTCAAAGAATCCTAACCGCTGCTAACATTTTAAAACCAATACATGTAACTTTGCTTTGTTGCAAACAGATTACCTTTGCAAACTCTAAACCCTTATCTCTTTTATTATTATTTTGTTACCAAATAAGTAACACAAATTGTTTGGACGAAAGGACAATTCATATGGATATGATACTCTACTTATCACTTTATTACTTCTTAAACGATTTGGTACACTTCCCTAATCCGACCATCAATTATCAATGACTAATTTTAGAATTGCCACTTCTCATTTATAAAAGAGGAATTTCCAAGTCTTCCAAGGTTTGATCAACGTAGATGAAGGGAAAAGAAACAATGTTAATGAAGGTGAGCGTGATGTGAGTTCTTCGGTTTCGGTGAAAATGAAGGTTTCACTTCTAAATGAAGAGTTAGAAAGCAATAAAAATGAGTTCTAGATTATTTTTTTCAATCTTTTTTTTTTGTTTGGGTTTTTTTCAGATTATTTTTTTCAAAAAAATAAAAAAAACATATGGACTCGTAATCTCGTCAGTCTATGCGCTTCTATAACAAAAAAATTCAGGCATGACTCAACTCGATGTTGATTTCTAAACTCGTAAATTCGTCTGAGTCTATAAGTCTACTTGCAAGTTTGATAACCATTATAGCATGAGATATTCAAAAGGTACAAAATCTTAAACATACTCATAGTCGCAAAGTTAGAATTTCACAATCCCTTTAGATATGAACTTTATAAATTCTACTACTTGATGTTAGATTAGTACACTTACTACTTTATAAATTTCGGGCTTTTTTCTCGAATCCAGATTGGAAACACAAGCTGGTTGTACATTTTACACGGCATAAATTACATGGGCGCATTAGGCATAAATCACATGATAGTTTAGTACACTTACCACCATGCACAGAGGCGCATTAGGCATCCCCTGGGGCTCTGCAAAGTCTAGGGGCACATTGGACAGGGGTGAACTATGCAATTTTTTTGTCCTTTTCGAGCGTTCCTCCATCTTGAAATGTCTTGAAAGATGGGATGAATTTTCCCCATCTTAAATTGTCTTCAAAAACCGTCTAAGTAACATTGATCTTTATTCTTCAAATCCCTTGATCCTCCATCAGTGTCTTACTTTTTCGAGTTATTTGATTTATCAATAAAATGACTCAAAACACTTATGGAGTTGCATGATTAGGGAAGAAACTCAATTACAATGAATCGAATAAAAACAATATCAAATGTCCCTCAAATAAGAAGAGAAGAAGGAAGAAACTAGTGTACAAGAAAATCCAGTTGAGTCTGAAGCTAATAGTAAGAACCATCCAACTCGACAAGATTATTTCATCAAGATATTGTTTTAAAACCCTCCAATCAATCAATCAAAACCAAAGGTGCATGCTCATCAATCTGAGAGACCACCATTCAACTCACCAGTCATGAGTATATATCCATTCTGGGACTTTATATGATCTCAATATGCCATTCACAGTCTCACCCCTTCCTCAAATGCCATGCACTTATGTGTAGTCTCAACCAAACACTTCTTTGCTCAATATCCCACAACTAAGCTCCATTGACATTTTCATCAATGAGGTAGTCAGAGAGAAAGAATGTGTTTCTTCCAAGGTTACTCAGAAGTAATCCTCACTTGATAACAACAAAAAACAAATGAGAACGGACATTCAGAAGTTGTTCATTGGACGGGAAATCACCCATAAGTTCTTGCTTATGGTCATAGAAAAGGATGAATACGCTAAGGCTTGGGTGGCCTAATTAATAATTGCTCCCAAAACTGCCATACCAGATCAATCCTTCTGCTTCTGACCTCCTTCCAAGTAGTTTACTACTTTGTGACAACATTTTTTTTTTTTGAAGGATAAAAGGAAGTGAACTTAGAGAGAAAGAGGGAAAGATTATGATCAACTTTGAACTCTGATTAACTAACATCTTAGGACTTAAGTCCTAGTATGATCTTAATATCTTTGAAAAGCAACATAGAATATTGTTTAGGATATTAACTTTTGAACCATGTATGTGCATGAAATGATGTAATTCTGTAATTATTACATTTTTTATTAATGAGAATTACCATTCTAGTTTGAACATTTTACCTTTGCACAACTTTTATCACAATTTTATATTTTATATATGCTTAAATTGAGGGATATTTTTTACTTATAAAATTTATATGAATATGGTATAACTTGAGGGAGGAGAATATTCATTCCATACTGTTACATTGTTTAAAATCAAAATCAAAACCTGGATCTTTAATTCAATAAGTTTATCATCATCAAACATGGAGAAATTGTTGAGGAAAATCACAAAATCTTTCTTATTCTTAGGTTGATACTTTAATGATAACAAACATCATTGAACATAGAGATCACTATGATTCTAATATGTATTGTTTTCTAACAAGTTTTTTTAAGTGTTTTTTAAAATATGATATTGCAAATGCACATATATCTAAAGAAACATGTATCTTGACAACATCAAGTGCTAAGAAGGACTTCGGTATGATTAAAAGACCTTCATAAAGGAAATATGAGATCATAATATGATTCATGTCAATCTCATGAACAAAATTATTCAATAAAGAGGAACTCCATCCTAGACATCAGAAGCACTCTAGATTGCAGATCATGATGGCATATCAGAAGCAATTCATAATGGCTAAACAAAGGAGTTTGGAATTGGTTCTCAACATTGATTCTCATCTCATAAGTTTAGGATCAAAGCTTTTGAACAAAGAAGTGGAGATAAGTAGATCAAAATTCCAGGTATATCAGAATTCCAGGTCCACGGATACAAAAGGTTGAAATTCCAAAGATCATAAGTAGATCAAAATGGGAAATTCAGAAGACACCAAAAGGAATGATGATAGAAACATAACCAAATGTGCACGAGCAGATCTGAATTAAAGATTAGAAGTTCAGAAGCAAAGCATAACAGCTAGTTTCAAAAAAAAATTGTCAACAAGGCAAAACACTAAAGGACAAAATAACGACTAATTTCTAACGGCTAGTCCTTTGTTTGCTCACCAAGATTGAAGCTCTATAAAGGAAATCATCATTTAAATGAGAACACACATCTCAACAACATAATCTCTTATAAAAGATCAGAAAAGTACAAATTGCTTGAAAGATAACATATTCATCTTTCAACTTGAGATTCAATTCTCAAAAATTAGAAAGCAATCACAAATACACTCAAGTCTCCATTATCTCTTTGGAACATTTATAGTGTATTTGAAAATTTCAAATTCACCTTAGTGTGATAAGTTTGAACTTTAAGAGAAAGAGCGAAAGATCATTGTGAGATCAAATTGATCATTGTTAGATCAAGATCATAAAAACCATTGTGTAATTAGTTGTAAAGCTTCACTAATTCTCTTTAAGGTATAAAGTTAGATTGTGTGGTAGCTAAAGTCTAAAGAGATTGTCCAAACACCAGTGCAAAATTGACATAAGAATTATGTGTATTATACCTATTTTATTAAAAACAGGTGTGAAATATAAATAAGGTGACAGTTTTGTAAATATATTGTAAATTTTGTTTTTGTGAGTAAATTTCAAAACCTGATTTTAAGAATAAATGGGGTCAAATATGAAATAAAAACAAGGTGGCAAACTTGTAAATATTATTTTATATAGGATTTTAAAAAAAAAGGTGTGAAATATTAGTATATTAAT
>Ga0315915_1000151_pt1 | contig 55419 bp, 30 predicted proteins | sample MpolbnodulesMG_FD_207738 | JGI IMG/M metagenome (GOLD analysis project Ga0315915, IMG submission 207738) | Medicago polymorpha root nodule microbial communities from Los Angeles, California, United States - branched nodules | ecosystem: Host-associated > Plants > Roots > Nodule | place: USA... | reverse complement strand
TTGAAAAATACCTTTTGAATCTAGGTTAGAATAATCTTCTATCAATACTTTTGTTCTAGACATGGAACTTAGGTTGGTAATCACTTTGAATATTGGAACTTAAAGCTTTGGTATAATTGTATAGTGCGAGACATCGACGATACAACGATACAATCGACTATTGAACCGTTTAATAGTGCGAGACATCGACAATTAAACGATCCAATAGAGATCACGATATCATTTGGACACGAATGATGTTGTTGAGCAATATGTGATAATATCAATTGATAGTTAGAATCCGCAACCCAAATCCGAGAATACGTACGAGTAGGTTGATGAAGTTTAATCCCATCATATTTACTTCTCCGTTAACTCTCGTCCCGTTTATAAATTCTTAGTTGATAGTTTATGAAACAAAATACCCGACAACCCTAACTCAGAATGATATTGATTGTTGAACGGCTTAGAATATCGCACCAGTCCCTATGGAGACAATAACATAAATACTTACTTTTGTTGCTACAACAAATGTCTTCTTTCCAATGGCTTTGGTTTCACTTCAAAATGTTTTCTAAAACTTGATTTATGGTCAAATTACTACACATAGGTCATGCAGTATTTTTCATAGTACTTTATCATGACTTTTTCACTAAACCATGAAATACAATATTGTCATCAAACAGCTCAAATATGCTCAAAGAAAACACAATATTGGCTTTATCCATAATAAGGACTATTTATCTCATGAACCTAAATTTAAGAGAAGTGGTAGAATTGACCAATCGTGTATCTTCCCACTTCTCTTGTAATTTTGTCCGCATTTGATCTCAATTAGAACACAGTTAATTTTCAGTTCTCATAGAGCATAACATACAGTAAAAAAAATACGTAGATGTTATCCTTAACGTTATTTTTATGTCGACGTTAAATTAATTTAGTGGAGGATATAAATATTGATGATGATACAGATTAAGATTGAGAGAGTGGCAAAGTTTCAATAGAGTAAAATATTTGTTGTTAGAGATGACACATCATCACAATCATAAACTTAAGAGCAACTAAAATTTCGTACATGTATTTTTGTAGACACCTCATGATCGCTTGTAAAAACACACACACCTCTTGGTCTACAAATTATATTAGTAATACATTCACAATGGTGACATTCACAAAATGATTTAAAATTAAATCATGTTGTTCCTTTTTCTTTCTTTCTTTTCAATCATGAATTGAAATTAAATCTTCCACTATTTAAATAAGTCATCAAATCGTATATATAGATGTCACATAAGCAAAATCATAAACTACAAAGTGTGGGAAATATTGAACATGATCAATAATTACCTTTTTTTTGTACAAAGATCAATAATTACTTTAATTTGAGAATATTATAAAGAGATTATATATATTTTATAAGATTTAATAAAATATTATTTTTATTTTCAATTTTTTTTATTATTATAAAATATTATTTTTGACTAAAAAGGATTAACCATTTTCAAGAGGTCTATAATAGACACATCCATTAAAAAGAGATGGTAAAGATTTAAAAATTTATTTAAAATTCTCGAATGTATTTCCTCAATATATTTTCTTGGTTTCTAAATATTATGAGGTTTTAGCCCAATGAGTTTTTTTTTCAAGAATAGCCCAATGAGTTTTGAAAAGAAACTGCATTTTTTTAATAGTATTTTTATTTTAATTATTGAGGTTTTGATACTTTTATATGCCATTAGACTAACACACCGAAGTACCACGTGAGCTTAGCTCAGTTGGTATAGACAATGCATAAAATATGCAAGGTCGAATCCCGACCACCGCCAAAAATAAAAGGACTAACACACATAAATACAAATTTTTTATTTTGCTTTAAAAAAAACTCCATGTGACTACTATCCTTTATAATTTATTTTAATTATATATAAATATAAGTTTATATTTAAAAAAATGTTTACTTTTTTAAACCTAAAATGTGTGCACACATAAACTTAACCCCATAAACCTTCTCTATCATAATATTTCATAACTCAACTCCCAAACATAGATTATAATAAGTCAGTAAAAGAAAAACATATACAATAAGAAAAACATCCTCAATAAAACTATATAAGTATAATAATTTACATTAAAAGCATACTATTTTCAACAACATTAATTATTTCTTTACATACATAGTCATATTTATTATACATCTTTTTATTCAATCAACAATAAATAGCATGTTGAAAACATAAACTAACTTTCTCTATTAAAAGATAAAATTGTAAAAACAATAGTGATTACAAACAACTTTAATACAAATATAAACTTTTATAATTCCCGTAATTTTGACAAATGAGTCTTATATATAGAGACGAAGGTAGTAATAGGAACTAAACCGATTCAAATTCATTGGTTTTAAACAAGAAGATATTTTTTTGAAGGAACGAGTAAGATCTATATAATCTATTTAACTACAACTCTTTTATGTATTTAAATTCCTTCTTTTAGATACAACTCTATTTATCTATTTAACTTCTAAAGACAATGTTATTTTTTTTACAGTCTGTTACAAAATATGGGGCAATACAAACATAGACATTACGTTATTTTTTATTTTTTACCAAAATATACTTTACATTATTAAAACATTACTCTAATTTTTTTCATTAACTGTACTCTAATTTTTTTCATCAGTTGCATGATATGATATAAATATTAAGGCAAATTCTATGGTACACCAAAAAATTTAAGTGTATTGGTACATCAAATTCTTAAATTAATAGTTAAATAAGCTATTTTTTGAAGAAAAAAAATTATTTTCTATCATCTATGATTATAATAGCTAAACCTTATTTACCAAAAACGTCGACGAAATAAAATTTAATTTTCATGAATTATCATAATAGATAATTTTGATTATTTTTTACAAAAAAATATAAAAAAATCTAGTATGATTTTTATAAACAATGAAATGGTATTTTTTTTCTTATGAAATGATATTTTCTAATATATGAATATCAACAAATAACTATTTATTTCATAAAAATGATAGTTAATTTATAGATTTTTGAAACAAGAGTACCAATATATCATAATTTACGAGTGTATCGTAAATTAAGACATGCGTGGGTATACTAGGTATCTTGGGTTCACCTCCCAGCAGGCAAGGGCATATGTTTTTTTTACTATAATAATTTTTTTGTATGATTGGGCCTCAATTTAACATGGATTCTGAGTTCTAAATATCCCCAAGAAAATTGCTTTTCAGACATCAAAAGGTTCATATTGACACATGGAAATAAACAAATTACCCACAACGGTAGTTAACTGCCTCTGACATATCCGAAAGCAGTTAACTTCTGCTGACTCCAGAGACAGTTGACTACCTCTGGCTTTGCTGCACTTAAGTGCAGTTCCAACTGTGATTTTATGTGTTTCGGCCGAAAAATCAAAATAAATCGAAACTTATTCAGAATTCTATGAAACTTTACAGACACCTCTATAAAAATACATATAGATGATGTGAAAAGATGTTATGAAACTTTGCACATCATCTATATGTATTTTTATAGAGGTGTCTATAAAGTTTCGTAGCATTTCGACTAAGTCTCAATTTATTTTGATTTTTCGACCGAACCATGTAAAATCACAATTTTTTTTCAAGTGCGGGTCCGAAAAAGTGTTCTAGAGGTTGAACTTTTTCACGATTTTTTGCACTCATGTTTATAACAAAAAAATAACATCTCCCACAAAAAATTTGAATTTTTCGACAAGGGACGAATTAAATGTGAATTTTTAACGCGCCTAAAATTTAAGACACGAAAACATCAACCTAAAAATTGAATTTTGGGCTATTTTTTTGCAGACACCTCTATAAAAATACTTATAGAGGATCTGCAAATTTTCGTAGTATTTTGACTAATCCTCAATTTATTTTGAATTTTTTACTGAAACGCGTAAAATTGCAATATTTTTCCAACCGCGCGTCCGGAAAAGTTATATAGATGTTGAATTCTTTTCATTATTTTTTGCACACATATTAAAAACATAAAAAAAAAAAAACATTTCCCGCAAAAAATTAGAATTTTTCAACAACGAATGGATTAAATATGAATTTTTAATCCGCCAATAACTCAAGAAACCAAAACATCAAAACGTCGACCTAGAAAATGAATTTTGAGCTGATTTTTTTGCAGACAACTATAAAAAAATATATAGAGAGGGTCTGTAAAGTTTCGTAGAATCTTGTATAAGTTTTGGTTTATTTTGTTTTTTCGATCGAAACGCGTAAAATCACAACTGGAACTGCACTTAAGTGCAGCAAAGCCACTGCCTCTGGAGCCAGCGACAGTTAACGGCTGCCGGATATCCCAGAGACAGTTAACTACCGCTGGGGTAATTTGGTCATTTCCATGTGTCAATATGAACCTTTTGATGTCAGAAAAGCAATTTTCCCAGCAGGCAAGGGCAAATATTTTTGTACTAGAATTATTTTTTAGTATGACTGGGCCTCAATTTGGACATAATTTAACATGGATTTTGAGTTCTAAATATCCTCGATACTCTCTTTTCCCTTAAAAACACAATATAATTTTTTTTTCTTACTTTTTTAAAACACTTGTAACATTTTTCTCTTTAATGTTTTTTTTACTATGGGGCCTATCTTACAATTAGAGCCAAACCTTTAATTTTGTTGGAGTGGCCCTGATCATCATTAAGATGATATATAGTAGTACAAGATAGCAAGGTTTCAAGAGAAATACCATTTTATAAGAGTGACACATCATCACAATTCTTGCATAAGAAGAAGTCTTGAAAGGAGTTGCCACATGAGCAAGTTTATTTTATATATAAAGATTATGGCCCGAAAACATGCTAGGGAATACAAAGTATATTGCCACATATTGAAATACGCCTTCGCAATGATTTCGCTATCTATTTTAGGGAATACAAGAGTACATTGCCACATATTGAAACACGCCTTGCTGATGATTTCACTATCTATTTGTCGCTGCATATATCTTAACAAAAAGAGGAAAAAACACTGAACTTTTCCAACATGTAAAACTAATGTTCATGAACATTAAGACAAATATATTACAGAAGACGATAGAAAATGAAGAACAATCAAACGATACAATGTTTTTACATACAAAAGACTAAAAATAGATAAACAACTAGTACTTTGAAACAACCAAAAAAAGAGATAAAGTGGTGAAGTTAGTAGTAATTTTTGCCTAAATTTAGGGGAAAAAATAATTAATTAAAGTGAATTGATCTTTAGTGATAATAAATAGTTGTCACATTTTCGGGTATTCAGATTTATGAAACTTCGAAATCCAAGTCTAATTTAAATCCTACACATTTTTAAGTCAAAAATTGAAGAAAGATGCCATAAAATATAGATTTCATTCATTCAGACTACAAATCAAATGAACAATGACACAAAATCATATGTATACCCGGTATGTTCATAAATAATGTTTGGTATCGAGTATTGAAAACACATCCAAAATTCAAACTCTTGGTGCCGGGTCTCGAACCGAGTACCTATAGGTTGTAGGGCAAACCTTGCAATCAAGTGACTTCTCAGGAGACAGCTCCAAAATTCAAACTCTAAAGTAGAGGATATTGGGATCCATTTCTTCCTGCAATATTCCCTGAGGTGGAAACTTAGGGAGGCTACTAGCAATATATTTGGCCACATCTAAATAAGTTTGGTTCCTTCTCACAGCCACATCAACATCAGTGTTTATTTCCTCTAGATTTTTTCCCAGTAAATGATTAGAAATGTTGCAAGTGTCTTCCTTGTTTACTGCCTCAAATTTCTCAGTCTTCATTCTCCAACTTCCATTCCTCAAGTTGAAGCTATATAGAGGAAAGAACCTTTGGCCATATACAGCTAAAAACTCTATTGCACTTAAAATGTAATCAAAATCATTTTCACTCATGTAATAAGGAAAACTAACTCTTGTCCATCCAGGTTTTACTCCAATATAGCCCTGTACCAAAAGATCCAAAACAATAAACAATTTTAGTTTTTCTTTTAAATGCTTTGAAAGCACCATGCAGTTTTGTAATTTGTAGGAACCATGAGTACATGGAGTAAAAATAAAAAGTCTTAACTTCATAAAGATTAAACCTAAAAAATGTCAAGGAAATAAGATGATTTTTCACCTCTTGAACAGCTGATCTAATAGCAAGTGATTGAGATTTATTGATGTTGAGTAATTCATGTCCATAAGGTCCAGCACAAGCACACCCACCTCGAGCTTGAATGCCAAAAAGGTCATTAAGCAATGCTGCAACAAAAGGGCCATGAAGTGGCTTGCCTCTCTGGTTCCCCATTTCTTGCCACAGATTAAGCTCCCATTCATGTTCTTGGCTACTACTATCAATTGATGAGCAAGAATTGGTTGTAGAGTAGATGAGAAATGACAGTATAGCTTGTCGCTTGGCGTTTAAGTTTCCCAAAATCTTAATGTTGGGGTTGGTGACAAGTCTCTTGAGTGCCTTGTTAATGTATAGTTGTTCTCTTTTCTCTATCTCGTTGTAGCCAATGTATTCTTTCACCCAAAATGCTAAAGATGCTCTCACTGTTTGGATTATTGGAGGGGTGCCCCCATTTTCCCTCTCTTCTATATTCTCCATGTATAACGTGTCCTACATTGATCACACAAATGAATATGACTGATAAAATTTCATTGAATATAAGGTGAAGATGAAAGTGATGTTAAATTAAAATGCTTTACAGAATGGATTAGCATCTAAATATATAAAGTACTCCCTAGTGGTTGGCATAAAATCACATAACCCTAATCAACAACAACACTGAGAAACTTTCGTTAGGCCGACTAACAAAAAAAACTTTTACAAAATGAGATTTACCTTTTCATCGAAAGCATTGACGTAAGTGACAGTTCCGCCTCCACAAGTGGACGGGGGTGAAGATCTCAACCGATACAAGGCCTTGTTCATCAAAAGTACTCCCGGAGAATCAGGACCACCAAGAAACTTATGTGGGCTAAGGAACACAGCATCATATCCATCATTCTTCCCTGATCTCATGTCAATCTCGACATACGGACCACTAAACAAAAACCATTAATTACTATGTCATCAAATATTCAAATATATATACAGAATGCTACAATTGACAAATCAAATTAACTATGTACCTTGCTGCAAAATCAAAGCATGCATAGCCTTTGTATTTGTGAATAAGCCTAGCAATTGCTCGTGTATCTGAGTAGATTCCAGTTACATTACTACAAGCAGAGAAAGATCCTAACAACGGTCGATTAGTATCTTTATAGGCCTCAAGTTGTAGCTTCAAAGCTTCCATATCAAGCAACCCTTTATCATCTAATCCAATCTCTACAACCTCAGCTAAACTCTGCCTCCAAGAAAGTAGATTTGAATGGTGCTCATGTGGTCCTACAAAAACCACCCATCTTTCTTCTTTGCTTAGGCTATTCAACATACTTTCCCTCAAAATAGAAGGCACTGCAATTCCCATTACTTCTTGAAGTCTCTTGATGGCTGCAGTTGTGCCTGAGCCACAGAAGATGATTGCATCATCTTCTCCACCACCTAAGCATTTCTTAATGTACTCAGTTGATTCATGCAGCATTTTTGTTGTTCTGCTTCCCACATAACTGTCGCAAGTATGAGTATTACCTGTACAAGAATAACAAGGCTAAAAGAGATGCTCACACATTAATATTTTTTAGTCTCTTGTCTTCTATAATTTTCTCCAACAACCTAAATGGTTTGGTTGCAAATCATCAATTAAGTCTCCTATTAGAGGAAGTTTTGGTTGGTCACAACTATTTGGACATAATATTTGAACATACTCACATATTTGAGCACACTCACATATTCGTATCAATCTTTAAAAATTTCAAATTAAAAAGTTATTCATTGAAAAGGTCAAATACCTCCATAAAATTATACTATATAAGATCCTTAAAGATTCCTTAAAAAAAAAAAAAACCTTAAAAGAGTATTCTTAAGACACTCATTATTAATTCCTTTTGAAAAATATAGAAAAAAAAAAGAATTAAATAGTGTGTACTAAGAATTAATAATGAAAAAAAGACGTACCATAAAAAGGAAGAAGGTGATTGATGATGAAATATTCACTGTAACGAAGACTTCGACCAGAAGCAGTGTGATCAGCATAGACAAGTTTTCGTCTTCCAAATGGAGAATCAAACTCTGCATCATTACCTATGATTTGAGACCGCAACCAACGCAGTTTTTCCTCCACAGTTTCATTACAAGGCAGGTCCATTTCCACAAGTCTCTTAAAAGATTCAGGGTGGTAGCAAAAATCATGAGATGTTTCTAATATATTGCTTGTTTTGGATAAAGGTACATGGTCTTCATTTTTGGCCTTGTTCTGACTTTGAGCTAATATAGCTATGATTTCTGATAACAATGGTTGTTCTACCTCCATAAACAAGAATTGAATATGGTGATGTATGATATTGTTAATGTAATTAAACATATAAGAAAAAGAGAATGAAGAAGGCTTTATTACTAGAGAATGTAGAATATTAATTTGAGTTATTTATATACTTTATAGTTTGATAGTAGTTAATTGATTTTCAGTGGGATTTATAACATGAGCCGAACAAAACCTGTTGGCACTATTTTATTGTAGATATATATCCAATTCAGGTAGCTCTCCCTCTAGATTGTAGTCGTTGCAAGTTGGAATTAAAACATTGTATTTGAACTTTATGCTTTTCTTTGGGCCGGACAAAGGAAACAAATAAAAAATTACGCTTCTCTTTTCTTTTCGTTAACCACGTACCTAGTACACGGTAATATCAGCATTAGCATATGACTCCTTGTGAAAATGAAACTCTTTTAAAAGAAATTAGTTAAAAAGTGTAACATAGTGATTACATGGCAGGAACACAAAAAAAATTAGATGGTAAAATTGATCATCGTAAACATAACATTTAACTGAATCTATGAGACATAATATTGTCATGCATAACTCTTTGAATTCTATGTAGAATGTCAACAAAGTCTGATTCTATAAAGTCAAAACTGCCAAATACAAATTGTATAAAAACATATTGATTGTTTTAACCACTTTGTTTGACGTGACTTTAAAGGATGTATGTCCCACTATAAAATACTAGAGTAATTAGGATAAGTTTATTCTATAAGTTAGAAAATACTCCATCCGGTTCCATATATAAAAAATTTTGCAAACAATTTTTTTTCTTCATATTTATAAGAAAATGTCACAACTTTTAAAGTATAATTAATGTTTAAGAGACTTTTCTACCCTTTAATTAATGTTTGTTTTTTTAATATTAGTGAGTGCATTTAATACTTCACAATTTTTAATGAGGATATATTTGTAAAAATATTCAAAAAGTTGGACTAATTAATGACTGTATTGATTTGATGTTTTTATTTTTATTTTTTCTTCTTATATTAAGGACTGGAGCGGGTACTAATTAAACATATTTTTTGAAATGTTATAAGATAATTGAAAAAGCTTATTAAAATAAGCTATAAGATAATAAAATTGAGCGTGAGAAAAATATTATTAAAAGATTTTTTTTTATCATATGAGCTTATATTAAACTATATGATATAAACTCAAAATTAGCCATTACTCTTTCAAACAAAACCTAAGTGAGTATGAAAATAGATGTTTGAAGATGGCAACTCATTGAACAAATGTCACTTATGTCGTTAGATGTAGTTTATATATTTTAGTTCAAACAACTTCAATAATTTCTACCTTGATTAAAAGTGATACATCTTCGGCTTTCGCTATCTAACAATATGGAAAATAAATGTATGATTTTAATATGTGTTTCCATTTAAATTATAGTCTATGGACACAGTTTCATAAACTTAATTCAATTTAATTATTACATTGCTATTTTTGCTTATAAGACGTTAAAATTGAAATGTATATTTTATAGAATAATTTATTTCGAACATATTGTGTTCGAACCATAAAAAAATAAAAAATAAACAGTTGCAACTTTGGGATACACATGTGTATATCCTTCTAGTTAAACTATAAAATGGAGAACACTGGGATCTACATCTGGATAGACTATGCTCTGAGAAGGGAATTTGGGAAGACGACTAGCAATACATTTAGCTGCCAAGAATGATTTCCTTCTCAACTTACCAACTGATTTAATTCTTACATTATGTTCACCATCTGCTTTGAAAAAATCATTGTTTGTTTTCTCTTTTGTTTCTTTGAAGTAACATTTATTTTCCTTCATTAGGGTCTCCAGCTTTTGTTTCTTTATTCTCCAGTTGCCATTTTTCAAATTGAAGTTGTATAGTGGAAGGAACCGTTGACCATATATAGATACAAACTCTATGGCAGTTAAAATGAACTCAAATTCCTCCTCGTCCATGTAATAAGGAAAACTAACTCTGGTCCATCCAGGTTTTACACCAACATAACCCTGTTTAAAAACAATAAATAAGCTTGTTATGTCTAACATGTTAAGAAAATGTGTAAGCATGTGTTAACTAAACAAAAAATTGAACCATGTAATTACAACTCAATGATAAAAGATTGCATAAACATTTAAATATTGAATATAGGTTTTTTTTTTTTTTTTTAAAGATTTAATAGATAAATGTGCAAGTTAGAATCCTCATTTCTCATATTCACATTTTATCATTTACTTTAAATTTTCATCGTTAATGCAATATTTTCCAGAAAATTGTGTTCATAATAAAATTTAAAATTTAGATTTTTTTTAAAGAACTTAAGATGTTGAAAGAATTTACCTCTTGAATTGCTGATCTAACGGCAAGCGATTGAGATTCGTTGATGTTGAGCAAATCATGTCCGTAAGGTCCAGCACAAGCACAACCACCTCGAGCTTGTATTCCAAAAAGATCGTTTAACAATGTTGCAACAAAGGAGCCATTAAGTATCTTACCTCTTTTGTTCTTATTCTCGCGTTCGCTTCTATTGATGGTTGAATAAATGACAAATGACAGTATAGCTAGTCTTTTGGTGCTTAAGTTCCCTAAAATCTCAATGTTTGGGTTAGGAATGAATTTCTTAAGTGCTTTGTTAATGTAGAATTGTTCTCTTCTATCAATTTCTTCATAGTTGATGTACTCTTTCACCCAAAATGCCAAAGCTGCTCTCACTGTTTGTATTATTGGAGGTGTGCCCCCGTTTTCCCTTTCCTCTATGTCCTCCAAGTACAATGTGTCCTATCATACAAGAACCGCATTAGATTAGATGATGTTTGAAAGTTGATTTAAACATCATTTGAGGCGGGAAATTCATATTTCCCCTAGATCACATATCTTTTGTTAATTAATCATCATTTCATTATATATGTTTGTAATTTTCATGATTTTTATTACACTACTAGAAAAAGCAAAATTAGCAAGGAAAATCAGTGACGGAAAAAATGAAATTCCTCACAAATTCTTTGGTCGTGAAATTTAGTGACGGAATTAGAGAGGAATTTCATGTTTTCCCTCACTAAATATCCCTCACTAATTTTTGTTTTTTTAATAGTATTAGATATATACATACATATATCATACCATATCTACAAAGTTTGTGTTGAGTCAAAAGAAAACCATCAATGTAATTTAGTGTTTAAATTAACAATCTTTTTCAATTTAGTCCTTACTAAGTAGTATCTAAATGATACAAAATCTATCAAAATTTAGTCCCTATTATTAAGATGTTATTAAGATGTGAGAGATTAATTGACATATTTTAAAGATCAAATTGATGCACTTTATATAATTTAAGAACTTTTTAGCATATTTGTGTTCAATAATTAAATATACTAGATATATTCGGTTGGTTTATTTTGTGAGTACAAATTCAACCTAGGATAAATTGACTCCTTGATATCAAAGTTTAATTTATTTGACATAAAATTGAATGAGTTCATTTCCGTTGATTTAATGGGTTATATTTATTGACTTTACATTTCAGCATGTCTATGCTTCTGACTTTACTATGATTTTAAGTTTCTTTTTTTTTGACAAGATGATTTTAAGTTTCTCTTTGGCAGGGAAACAAGAAAAAACAATGGTTGACTTTTTTTGATAGATATGTGATGGACTTCTTAACGTGATAGTACCCCAAATACACACGAAATGGATGTCGGCGCCTATTTCAACCTGTATATTTTAGACTTAATTATGTTTAGGTTTTTGGTACAGACTTAATTATGTAATTACATACTAGTACTCAACCCTTAAAAAAAGCATACTAGTACTAAACTTTATTTTAGATTTCATTTTGGTATGTCATAGTTTTATTTTATTGTGGCATACAGTTTCATCAATCTTGCATCCAAATGCTTTTATTTTTAAATAAAAAAAAATGAAGACCGGCATTCTAGTTTGTTATAGATTATTTTTATATTTTTTTTTGAAGGAGTTATATTATTTTTTTTGTTAAATTAAAACAGTTTCTAGTACTAATATATAATCTCAACAAATCACCACCAAAAAAAAAATAATCTCAACAAATTATAAAAATACAACTCAAAGAAATAAAATGAATAATTAAATTAAAGAATCATATATATATATATATATAACATCATTTTTTTAACGTATGGACAGTATAAAAAATAAATTTTAAAGCGTATATAATGTCAAATAGTTATATATTTTTATTTCAGAATGTGGTGAAGTTATTCTTTGTCCTTATTGATTTAAGATTAAAATGCCCCTGGTGGCAAAAAAAAAAAAAACGAAAAAATTTAAAAGTATCATTTGATATATCCATTTTATAAGTACCCTGACTCAATGGCACGTAAGGGACCAAGATGATGTAACATTTTTTTTTGGGGTCAAATGATGTAACATTCAGAATGTGGGAGAATAAAATGAAACTTTTAATATATACTAGTTTTACCCCTAAAAAAATATATACCAGCATATATTAAAACTATATATAAATAAACAAATGATGTAACTCTATTTTTTTTAAAGAAAACTATAAAAAAAAAAAACTAGTGGCAAAATATTAAGCCTGTTTTTTTTTTTTTTTGAAGGAAGCCTGGTTTATTAGGAAGGCGTACAATTCTTGAGGAACTCCGGTGCAATAAAATATGAAGGAGGTTGCCTAAATCATTCAAAGTTATTTGACTTATTCCTAATCTAAGACATCTACAATTTTTTTATGAAGGACTCTCTAGACATCTACATATAATTTTAACATATTTATGACTATTATCATTTTTCTTATAATTTTTGGTATTCTTCAAATAATTATTAATTTCCTTTTAAATTTCTAACAGAAAAATGAGATTTACCTTTTCATTGAAGCTATTGACGTAATTAACAGTACCACCCCCACAAGTTGATGGAGGTGAAAATCTCAACATATACAAAGTCTTATTCATTAACAGTACCCCCGGAGAGTCAGGACCACCAAGAAACTTATGTGGGCTGATGAAAACAGCATCATATCCATCAATTTCCCCCGATCTCATGTCAATCTCCACATACGGACCACTAAATAAACAAATTAATAAAATCGTTACTACAATATTAAATAGATGAATTCTATTGACCAAAAAAAAACTTGACAAAAATTTAGACCTTAGGAATTTCAAATCCAGAACATTCTTGTGTAAAAAACATTAATTTTCTTTTTCATTATGTATTTCATGACAAAATTTGAGATGTATATATATATATATCATACTTTTTGTTTTGTTTAATTTTCAACCAAGTAACTTTAAAAAATTGGCGAAAATAAATTATTTATATTCATAAATTATACGGTCCCCTAAATTTAGTTCATTTTTTTTTTGTCATTGTCACCATCAAACCCATCTCCCTCCATTCTCCAATCACTCTCCTATTTAATTTGCACAAACGACCGCAGCCCGATGTCATATGAGACTGCATGGAATTCTAATCCTTTTACCATTATTCTAAATCTTTGTCACTAGTTTATTTTTTAATACCAATAACAAAGCATACCTTGCTGCAAAATCAAAGCATGCAAATCCTTTGTATTGATGAATAAGCCTAGCAATTGCTCGTGTATCTGAGTAGATTCCAGTTACATTACTACAAGCTGAGAAAGATCCTAACAAGGGTCGATTGGTATCTTTATATGCCTCAAGATGTAGCTTCAAAGCTTCAATGTCAAGCAACCCTTGATCATCAAGGCCAATCTCTACCACCTCAGCCAAACTCTGCCTCCAAGAAAGTAGATTAGAATGGTGCTCATAGGGTCCAACAAAAACCACCCATCTTTCTTCTTCACTAAGGCACCTCAACATTCTCTCTCTCAAAATAGAAGGTACAACTATTCCCATTACTTCTTGAAGCCTCTTGATGGCTGCCGTTGCGCCCGAGCCGCATAGCATGAGTGCATCGTCTTCCCCACCACCACCTAAGCATTTTTTAATGTACTTGGTTGCTTCATGTACCATTTTTGTCGTCCTGTTTCCAACGTAACTTTCGCAAGTATGGGTATTACCTACATATATAGCAAATAAGTTTAAAAAATATAGCCAATTCATAAATACAGCTGTTGAATCAGTAACATAAAATTAAATACATAAAAATATGCAATTTATCCCTATATAATTTTGTGACGAGTATTAAATATAAATCAAAATTATATTATAACTTCATATTTTCTTCTTATCCTCTTAGTACTAATTCAACTTGTGAATATCTTTTAGGGGAATAGATTTTTTTTTTTTAATAACTTAGATGCATACCGTAGCTACCGTAATAAAAAGAGATACATATATAGTTAAAAGGAGAGATAGTGATTATGATTTTTCGTTACAAATTATTAAAAAAAAATGTTTGATATTCAATATTTTAGACATGATCTTAAAAGAACAATAGTTAAAAAAATTATCTGTCGTAAAAGATGCTTTCAAAAGTGATTATTTTATCAAAATACTCCTATACCTATGACAAACCAAATATGTCAAAGTGTGACATAAAAAAACCCAAATATGTCAATACCGTAAAAAGGCAGAAGATGTTTGGTGATGAAGTTTTCAATGAAGTGAAGACTGCGACCTGAAGCTGTGTGATCAGCATAAACAAGCTTTCTTGTACCAAAAGGAGAGTTGAAACCTACATCATCACCAATGATTTGTGATCTCAACCAACATAGTTTTTCTTCAACTGATTCGTTACATGGCAGGCTTATGCCTATCTCGACCAAATCCTCGAAAGAATCTGAGTGAATGTTGCAAAAATCAGGAGATGTTTCGGTTGAAACGTTATTGACCTTGTTTCTGCTTGGAGCTATGCATAACTCAGAAAATATTGGTTTCACTGCTAACCAAGTTTGTTCTACCGTCGTCAACATGAAGTTAATTTTGTTTGTATGTGTATATGTCGTTTATGTAATAAATAATGCAATAGAAGAAGAGAAGCAGCAAATGTATGAAAAAGGCTTTAAAAGAAATAATGTGTGTGTGTGTATGTGTGTGTGATAGAGTATATTTATACTTATTGATAAATGATAACAGCAATAGTTAGAGCAGACCTAAGGGGCTGCAAATGAGGCAGCAGCCTAAGTCTCAAACATTTAGTCAATACTAATTAAATTATTCCCTAAAAAAAAAAATACTAATTAAATTATATTCAACTTCTGAGTTTTCAATTTTTTTTATTATAAATGTTAGTATGTTAATTATTATGTTAGTTTTTTCTCGTTGTTATGTCTTGAATCCTAAACCTCTGTCTCCTTAACCGCTCAAACCAGTTGAGCTACCTAAATAAAAAAAGATATTATTATTCAACTTGTTATTCCTAATAATATAAATTTCCTCCATTGATTTTTCTACTATAATTCAATAAAAAAAATTATTGATAATGTGAATGTGTTAAATATTTATTGGTAAGTAAGTTGTTCAATATTATAAAAAATAATTAAGCGTAAAAAACTTTAAATTTTGTTATGTTAATTTTTAAAGGGTTTCGTTTAAATTTATTTTTTGGCCTCTAGATTTATTGGACCATCCTGATGGTGTTATGTTGGTTGGGTCAAGCTTAACATTGCAATCTCAATCGTCAAACTTCAATTTCACATTTGTAAAATATATTTTTCGGTCATTATTATAAGCAAAAATTAACATTTTAAATTTATTCGATAAATTATGTATGTGGTCTATAATATAGAGACTACAAACATTATTTATTCAATAAATCTAAAAAATTCATTTTTACTTATAATTAATAACAATTTCTCTCCCTTCAAAAAAAAAAAAACAATTTCTCCTTTTCCAAATATTATATTTTTATAAGATAAACTACGATATTTTTCTATCTTGACTTGCATCTCCAAAACACCTTCCCATGTAAAAAACGTTTTACTAGTTTCGTCCATAATGATAAATTCCCTCGAAAAAATTGGTTAATATGATTTGTCACATTGAATTTGTTAACTACGTGTACCATATTTCAAAAGCATCCTAACTCATTAACTATCTTCCTATTTTACGAAATTGATTATCTGTCGAACAAAAAAGGAGTATTCTCATTAGTCACTCCATCTCTCTCACCAAAATACTCATTTAATTTCCACAGAAACATGTGTCATTTGGTAAGACACAATTTTGATATACTAATAAATTTAAAATTCGAATGGATACATGCCTATTTAACGGAGGTGAGATTGTAACTAGTAAATTGAGTTATACAACTTTCAATTGAGTTGAAATTTAATAGGGATGTCAACGGAACTGGGCACTTCCCTTACCTTGTTCATGCCATATTCAAAGTACTTCTTATGGATTCCTCTCTGTACTTCATCCCCACAAAATTTAAATGAGTACAACTTGGAGAAATATTTAAACATCTTCAAAGTACGACTTGGGTCGGGACCATAAAATTACAGCCGACAAAAAATTAACAGATTCAATTCAATACGCTAGTTCTAAAAAACAATACGCTAGTTCTAAAAGTAGCTACTATTAAAATTTCCAAACCGTCTTTATTTTTTTTACTCAACTAATAAATTGTGATACTTTTTTTGTTTTTTTTTGAGGGAAGTGATACTTAAAATATATGCCTATTTTTTCATGAGAATAATTTTGATACACTAATGTTTGTGCACAACTAGTTTACAATGTCAATCAATTGTAAGTAAATAATCATTTTGATGACTTTTGTGTTATATACAATGAAGGTCAAGCTTTTTGAATTAATTAAAACAATTTTTCATTAACAATGACTGAATTTTGTTGCCTGTAATTTTTTTTGATACACTTGAGATTAAACTTTCTCCACGTCTAGAGGCATTGGCTTGTTATCGTTGCCTCGTTGGACTGTTGTGAGCCAGATATTTTGATTATTTTTAATGACCACAAAATTATCGAGCTTATTTATTGTCCCTTTCCTTTATGTTGATGTTTGGTTACCGAAGGCAAGGTATGGCAGTGATTTATTACGTTTCTTTCAGTGATGTGGAGAAGCTTCATTTTTTGAACAGACGCATAAATGTACTATTCAACATTAAGTTTATCAAGATCAAATTTGGAGTATGTATGAACATATTGTAAGTTGGTAGAATAAGACGTAAGTTTATCAAGATTAAATTTGAAGATATATAAAACCAAAATGTTTTATATGTACGATGACGGAAGTGGAAGCAGCAATTTTTGAAAAAATCTTCAAAAATAATATTAAAAATGAATAACACGTTAATACTAAATTTCCAAAACATTCATGCAATATAAGTTTTTTTTTTTGGTCAATAAGATTTTTTTATGACCAAGGTATTCATGCTCCGGCCGCATGAATATATATATACAACGGGTACAATACACGCTGGTTGCCAACACCTGACTTGAACTTTCAATTTTGCTGAATAAAACTTGAATTTTACACGTTTATTTATTTATATACACATTCATTCACACGAACTTGACTTGAATTTTACACATACTTAAATTGTTTATACACACATATAGAGGAAAACGTATGTTACTCAAAACTCAAAAGAGAGAACTAAATGGTCAAAGTACCTATATTGATGAACTTGGTCCACGATACGTAGTGCACCCAACCTACGAGTCCTATCTCCATCACAAATTCACGTTTATCCTTCTCATTTTTTGTTTTTGTTCTTCCTCTCCCATCACAACTACAAACAACAGTTCTACACTACTGAAAAAACAAAAACTAATGAGGAAAATTTAGTGAGGGAAAACATGAAATCCCTCTTAAATTTCGTCACTAAATTTTGCAACCAAGGAATTTGTGAGAGATTTCATTTTTTCCGTCACTAATTTCCCTCTCTAATTTTGCTTTTTCTAGCCGTGCTATTTCGTTAACTTAACATAGCATCTTTCTCTTGTACCAAATAGAACAAAATCTAAGAGAAAGAAAAACTAAGAAGTCCAGGGAACATTTCTACAACATATCTTTTTTATTTGGTGCAATCTACAACATATCTTTATTTCATTTAAAAGTGTGAATAATTTTTTGTAGAAATGATGCGGTGTGAATAATATAAGTTGAATATATACCATTTTGAAAAATACCTTCTAAATAGTAAGTATAGTTGAACATGGATATCTATGTAATATTTTTACACGTGCATCTTATTGCATATCAATATAATAGATAATTATGAACATATTTTAGAAACTAAGTACTACATTCAGACTGAAATATAAGCAGAATTTATTTAGTCTACATTTTAAATTGAATACATTTTATATTTTTGATAGTTTTATCCTTATATTTCATTCTAGCTAAAAATTGGATGCATGCAGGGGGTAGAGGCGAGGGGATGGCACTTAGGTGCCATATTGGCCACCCCTAATTTTTAAACTTTGACTAGTACATATCCTATTCTTTTTTTCTAAGTTAAAGTGGAATTTATTAAAATCACGATGAATTCTAACTAGTATAAGGGGTGTTAGGCTAGAAGTCTTAAAATAGTAACATACAAAGGATGGATGGGGAGTCCTCAATAGAAAACCCATACACCTGTACATCAAAGATAAAATCCAAAAAACCTATAGAAAACACTACCTAACAAAGGGCTATCTCCGAAATCAATAAAAGGAAACACAGAAGACAAAGCTAACACCACAATCAAGGACAAACCTCCGCACAACAACACAAACAAAAGTTGTACCAAAATTCTCAAAACATCATCACAACTGCCACAAAATCAACTTCCACCGCCTACATTCCGCTGCTCACTCACAACCCCCGAACAACAACATAAAAACCTACACAACAACCAACAACCTTTGAAAAATAGCCAGGAAGAAAACCCCAAACAACACCATTAGCTATCCCAAGCATCTTCATCCAAAAACACACCTCCCAAAGAACCGCAAAAACCGACAAAAAACTCTTATACCATCATACATCAAGAAAAAAATTAACCACAAAAAACCACCACAAGCACCACTACAAAAACCAGCACCACTGCCACCAAACTACCATCAACCCTCACAAAAAACAACGCAAACCACCACATGCATCACCACCCAAAAACCACCACAAGCACCACTGCCAAATACCATATCCTATGTTGTTTTCTTTTATCATGACATGTTACTATTAAATATTTTATCTTATTTTGAGAAGAAAATTATTCACTTTAATTTAATTAAAATATCGTGAAACGTTATTTATCATATTAAAAACAATCTAATTGAAACACACATTATTCTTTTAGTAAAAGACACGATAATGAGAGTCCTCGTGAACTTAGCTCAGTTGGCTTGGACAATGCATAATATATGTAAGGTTTGGGGTTCAAATCCCGGCCACCACAAAAAAAAATAAAAGGCACGATAATGGACATAAAATATAGTTTTTGGCAAATCAGAATAAAATAAATCATATATAGATGTATAAAAGTGAATTCTCAAAATGAGAAAAAAAAATTAACTATTACTTTTTTTAGGGAAAAAAATTAACCATTACTTTTATTGTTCAATTACCTTCTTACGCGTCTTTTTTTTTTTTACAAAAATGTCTATGGGATTTCAGATTATATAATCCGAATACAGTTTTGATGTGTTCATATTATATAATCTGAAATACGCTTATATATAAGTAGCAATCAGAATCTCTCTAATTTCAACAGCTGCAAATTTTACTTTTAAAAACAAAGTAAAAAACGATAAAATATGTCAAATAAAATAAAATAAATACCACCAAAAAATTAACTTAAACTAATGCCAATTTTTTTCCGGATTTTTCCTGAGAATATGAAAAATAAAATAAAAAATGAAAAAATGGGTCTAAACAATGATTTTTTGGATTTTGAGGGAAGTCTTGTTTTTTTTTCTTCTTCTTCTTCTTCTGATTTTCTGAGAATTTGGAGCAATGGGATAAGGTAGTCCAAAAATCAGATTTTTGACTAAGAACAATTAACGATGACCTAAAATCGAAAATGAGTTCTAAGAAGATTAATATGGTCATTAAATTGGTTATGTATGCTACAAACATGGTCGTAATTCATGCTGATACAATTCAGATTATATAATCCGAACTGTTTTTCCCCTGAATAATGGTGTTTAGTGGGTGTTCAGATTTTATAATCCGAAAAAAAGCAAAGAACGCACCATGTTTTTTGGGGCGTTCGAATAATAGAATCTGAATTGGTGAAAAACTTATTTTTCCACCCCAAAACAGAAGGAAAACTCAATTCGGATTATAAAATTCGAAAATTACGTGAACATTTTCGTAAAAAAATAGGGCGCACGAGAAATTGGTAGGATGAGAAAAGTAATAGCAATTTTTTATTTATTAAAACTCGGAACATTAGGCGTCACAACTTTTCTTTTTATTGATCTATCAAAGAGGGATGATTTATCGTGAATTTTGACTTAAAATTACCCTTCCGAATTGTCTTTCTTTCTCTTTTAGTTAAATAAGTGTTTTTCATATATTTTCAGTTTTCGTTTGTTTGTTTTTGTGATATCGTCGTTCCACACAACTTTGTTTATTTTGATCTACCAGTTTCTGTGAGGTGTGTTTTTTATTTCACGTCTTAGTGCTGTTTTTATTTGATTTAGTATGTAAGATTATCTTTGATCAAGTGGAGTTCAATCAATGACTTTTGCGTCGTCAACATTGCAGATCCAAAAGCACGAGTATTTGAGTGGTTTGAATATAGTCGTATTTGCAGACATATGCACTTTGTCGTTCTATGTTTTTAACATGAATGTTGTGAGTTTGTTTGCAAATTCATCTCCTTTGTTAGCGACTTTAAATCTGTTTTGTATCGATGTATTTAATCAATTTAAATATCATTTATTTTTGTAAAAAATAAATAAATAAAAAGACTAAAATTGAAGCCCAGGAGAAGGCCCAAAAGAACAATAAAATGTTTTTTTCCCGCCAGGGAAATATCAATGAGCGCGAACTTCCTTTCCCTTACCTCAGTTTCTAGATTTCTACACTTCACTCTGCAAGTGTAAACCCTAAATTCTCGAATCCAATTAGATCGAAATTCGAAAATGAAAGCTGGAACGGTTCAGATTAATTGGCACGAGAGCAAACCCGTTTTAACCCTAGATTTCCATCCTCTCTCCTCAACTCTCGCCACCGCCGGCGCCGATTTCGACATCAAGGTACTGTTCATTGTTCCTTCATTCACATCATTCAATCAATTAATTACTTAATCATCAAATTAAGATCATACTGAATTGATTTGTGTTCTAATCTTCACAGTTATGGTCAGTTAAACCTTCTGGATCACAAAAGAAGCTTCCAGTAGTTACTTATCTTAATAGTCTCTCTTATCATAGTTCCGCTGTTAATGTTATTCGATTCTCTTCTTCCGGTAATTTCATTTCATTGATTTTCATTGAAATTTCAATTTTTTTTGTTGTTACAATAAAAAAACATTAAGCTTTGTGTAAGTAACGATTTCTATATTTTTTATGTTTTAGGGGAATTGTTAGCTTCTGGTTCTGATGGTACTATCTTGATCCCTACTGTTGATTTTTCTTTTTGAGATTTTCTTAATTTGAGTTTATTTATGTTGGCAATGTTCTAATTAGACTTTTAATTTTTTGTTTCTTTTTAGGAGGTGAATTGTTAATATGGAAGCTACATTCAACGGATACCGGCCAAACATGGAAGGTTCTTAAGATGTTACGGTAACGCTTTTGCTTTGACTCCTTGATGACCACTTCTTTGCATTATTTAGCCTTTTTTTTTCTTTAGGATTTTTTTTACTTTTTTAATGTATTTGCCGTTTTTCTAGTTCAACGCATTGCTAACTAATTGTCGATAACGGTCTTAACTATTTAATGCAAAGAGAGAAATAGATGTAATGCGATGATAAATAGACAAGGGTGTCAAAGCAAAAGGACAGTCGATGTCATCAATTAAAAAAAATTGTTTTTTTTACCACAACAAAAGAAAGTTATTGATTTCCTAGGTTCGTGCAAAACAACTTTAAACGAGCAAAATAAGAACTTGAAATGTGGCAGGTTATGTGAATTTGGTTGGTTAATATGCATTTTGTTGTGTAAAAGCACATTTTAAACAAGCTGTAAGGTTTCCATGGCTTCTTCTACATGTAAATGCTGAGTTTATGATCAATCGTTTTAATTTAAAATAATAATTATAACAATTTTGTTTGATTTCTTTCCGGAAAAGTAAATATGGAAGTAAAGGTTATTATTTCATAGGATACTATCATTAAGACCATTCACAAAAATCAACCATACTGTTTTCTATTGTGACTTTTCATTGACCTTTATATTTTACTGCATCAATTAGCTGGTTAAAATGGATATTTTTCTGAACTAGATCTCATGTCAAGGACATTATGGACCTGGAGTGGTCTACTGATGGTGGATATATCATATCCGGATCAGTTGATAATTCTTGCATTATATGGGATGTTAACAAAGGTACAAAGCAAAATACTTAGCTGTTCTGAACATGCTTTAACAGTGGTGCATTGTAGTTCTGAACAAGCTCAGTTTATGTTCTTATAGCACTTGTTCCATTTATGTCAGGAACTAACCTTCAGACGTTAGATACCCATGCACACTATGTTCAGGGGGTAGCATGGGACCCTTTAGGGAAGTATATTGCTTCTCTTAGTTCTGACCGGACTTGCCGAATTTACATCAGTAAGCCCCATAAATCAAAGGGTGTTGAGAGAATCAATTACGCTTGCAAGCATGTTATTTCAAAGGCAGAACAGCCATTATTAAAGAATTCTAAGGTTAGCTTTAGATATCTATTTTTGTATTTGATTTCACTGTAGATGGATTGTCACATACACTGACATCAGGTGTAATTGTTGCAATGCAGTCGACAAAATATCATCTCTTCCATGATGAAACATTGCCCTCTTTCTTTAGAAGATTAGCTTGGTCTCCAGATGGTTCATTTCTACTTGTGCCTGCAGGTATTCACCAAACCCGAAGTTAATTTTGATCCAATTAATCTTACTTTTTTTGCACTAGTTTTGTGGATAAGCTATTGCAATTTGATAGAACCTGGAAAATTCAGGCTAACAACTGTGTATTATTCATTGCAAATGGATGAGCTTAAAGCTCTTAAAATGGTGGTAAATAGAAAGAAACTGATAAGCCCGAGTTATTAGAACTCCTAACCAGAGTACTTTCTCCCAACTGAATGCTAACAACTTTTCCGAATGCTTTACACACTCCCCTATCCTGTGTTTTATAACAGAAAATCCCTTCCTAACAGAACATTGTCACAGTCACCACATCAATTGGGCCAAAGCGCAAATTCAGTATCCTATCATAATTGCAAAGAGATTATTTTACAGTCAAGTTAGTTCTTGAATCTTTCATAGTCCATTATGTTTCATTCACAGGAAAGTGGACGAAGTGGTCAAATCAAAAACTAAATTCCAAAATTTATGTATTGTTAGTTGCATACTGATGTCCAGACAGCTTTTAATTTCCCCCTTTGTTGTTTAGTGAACTGCGGTATAGCTTAGATGCAACTTATAGGCTGAACCACTGAATGATATATACTATTTTCTTCCTATAAGGATGGATTCCTGCTTAGCTTTTGCTACGTGGTCTGCTTCTAATTGAAAAGTTCACGTCTTTACCCATTTCAGGTTCTTACAAAATCGGTACAGCGTCTGAATCTGTAAATGCAGCTTACATATTTTCTAGAAAAGATCTTTCTCGGTATGTCCATCAGCTTAGACATTATAGAATCCCAAAAGCATACTTTTTATCATTTAGTATCTAGAATGAGTCATTATGTTTGATTATTCATGTTAAGCTTATGAATTAAGTTACCAAAACATGTCAGTGACATGAGCTACTTTATTATTTAACCTTGATATGCAGGCCTGCTATACAGCTTCCTTGTGCAAGCAAAGCTGTTGTAGCTGTTCGATTCTGTCCTGTATTATTTAAGCTTAAGGGAACAAATTCAGGTACTTGTATTTATGACCAGTAACTATGTATAACTAGTTCTACGTGGTACTGTTACAATTGGGTTGCTTGAGTGGGATGTGGTCCAACTTAAATCTGAGACCTTTTGCCCAATGTTATAAAAACCATCATTGACCAGTTTGACTGGGAGCTGGACACATAGCTGGTCCGTTCAATTTATTAAAACAGGTATGCTGATCAACTGGTTCATGTCAAAAAGCCGGCAAAGAATTGTTAGACCTCGTATTAGTAAAGATTGTGAGAGGCAGCCTAGCGGTTCAAAGTGAATGGTCTGAACCAGTTAGACAGTTTTATGTTATTAGACTGCAGATACGCATTATGCAGCAGCTATGTTATTAGACAATTATTGAATAAATAGAGAAATTGAATATTGATTGGAAGAGACCAAAACTCGAATTTCTGGGATAGGAATTGCTTGCAGTATTAGACTATCTCTTAATTTATGTGTTATTTCCTAATTTGTAAAAGAACTCATTCTCTGTCCTGCGATAACAGTGAAGTGATTGTTATTAATAGATTGTTGTTTCTACTAATTTTATCACTGTAGATGTAAGTTTCTATCATATTATGAATGAAAAAGTGCTAGCAACACTCACTCTGGCACTCTTTCCTACAATATCAATTTTATTGGTGGAATTCATGCAGGTCTCCCATTCCAACAATATCTCTTATTGGTGGTTTCTCGTTTTATCGGAGATCCACTCCTAATATAGTGGGACCTACACGAATTTTACCCAATAAAAGCATGTTAGAGTGAGTGTTGGCACTTGGCAGTACTCATTTTATGAATATTAGTTCACATTGTTTATATATTGAGATAGTGGTTCGACTATTGACATACTAACCTTGTACCCTGATCAAGTCGATGATTGGTCTGACTTTAATAACATTGCTTTTGCCTGCCAATCATTATTTTAAAGTTCTGCCTCTTTCAGAGGATGCATTGTCTAATCGATGCATGATGCTGTTTTTGTTTATTGCAGATGGGTTATTTATGCTCCCATATCGCATTGTATTTGCCGTGGCCACATTGAATTCATTGTACATTTATGACACTGAGAGCACTTCTCCAATAGCAATATTTGCTGGCCTTCACTATGCTCCAGTAACAGATATTACCTGGTAAATGTTATAAATAACAGCTAGTAAATCATTTTCTAGTTAGAATTATGATGTCTTTTTGGGAAAGGTTTAATTGTAGTCCATATTTGTTCAAAAGGTCACCTGATGCCCATTATTTAGCATTCTCCTCGCAAGATGGTTTCTGCTCTTTGGTGGAGTTCGAAAATGACGAACTTGGATCACCTTACTGCTTATCAAGTAAGCAGACTTCACTTTCATTTCATGCTATGATTCTAACTTGTACCAGGTTTTTGATATCCCTTTTCTACATTGTTCTAGAAGAAAATGTCTTGGAGGACTGTAAAAGCTCCCTTCAGACAGCCAATGATGCTGTACTGCCAACTGGGAGTGTTGGTGCAGTTGTAGCTGAAAGCATGAAAATGGAAGTAGAAGAAAAGGTTGATGACATGGACATAGAAGCATCTGGGGATATTGGGGGAGTCACATCAGAAAGCAGCAAAACTGTAATACAAGATAAGGCTGATGACGTGATCATCAAATCAACTGGGAATGTTGGTACAATTATAGCAGACAATAGGAAAAATGAAGCAGAACATAAAGCTGATGATATGGTCATTGAAGAAGTTACGGCAGATATTAGGAAAAATGAAGCAGAGGAGAAGGCTGCTGACATGATCATTGAGACAACTGGGACTGCAAATATTGGAGCAGCTCTATTAGATAATAGAAAAACCGAAGACACAGAAGATAAACCGCATAGTGGTTTAGGCAGTATTAATTCTGGAGCCGAAGAGAAGGCGTCAAAACAACCAGCTAATCCAGATGGTAAACAAAGTGAAGCAGAAGAGAAGGCAGATAAACCACAATCAACTTCGGTCAGCATAAAATCTGAGGCAGCACAAAAGACAGGGAATCAATCGTGCAGTTCAAAGAGCACACCCATCTCAAATAAGCCAGCCAAGAAGCGCATTACACCTATTGCAATTGATCCATGATTTTTCAATGCCAGAGAAGTTCCATTAGCGTCCGCCCGTGTACATCTTTTTTGTGCGGCTAACATTTCCAAAACATCCCCCCTCTTGTTGTTCCCTATTTTGGTTTACATATTTTGTAATATAGATTACATTAAAATATTTATCATCTTTAGAGTAAACAATCTTCATTTTGAAGATTTCCTTTTGGACCTCTTGTTTTAGTCCTAGGTTTCCTACTTTCCTAGTTAGCAAACTGTCATTGCCTTATATTGGCAAGACAGCACCAAATATCATTTATTCGTATACTTGGTATTTATTTATGTTATGACTTTTGTGAGGTTAAGATGACACTTGCTTAATTTAACAAGGTTTAGCACATCTTAATAAACATTACATATTAAAATCATCCATGCCTTTGTTGAGTAAAGAACATAAAATTTAATTTTCCTCAAGTGTTTCATTTCATACAGACTAAGTGGATGTTACATTGCCATACAATTTATTAAGTTGAATAGTATTCGACAATAATCCAAATATCGTGAATAAATAGAAATCATGCCAAGACCACTTGAATGGTAGAGGATATAGCTTATAAAATAAGGATTATTTGGTGATTGAGGTTGGAGAGCTATGCAGTGGAGTGATAAGAAGGTAGTTATGTTTGCATTCTAGAATAAAAAACTTACAATATTAAACATTTGCTGTTTTAAAAAAAAAAAAACCGCTTATGATCGTTTTGATTCAGGAAGGATTATAATATGGCTGTTCTCACTTTAGCCTTAAAAAAAACCACTTATGATGGTTGATTATGTTTCAAGTAATTTAAGTAACAAAATGTCAATTTCATCAGCTAATATTGAATTTGTTAACTTCTGGAAATTGCAATGTGTGCTCGTCCTCTTTTATGTTGGAATTCTGCACTATGTGTAACACTTGCGGTCTTACAGTTTCCAGGACATAAATGTTCACACAATCCTTCTGATGTTGAGGTATAACCAAGGGCTCTTTATCAGGTGTTTTTCAAGATAACATGCATAATAACTACCCGTCAAACTTGCATGATTTCAACAGTCTTTATGGATTGGTATCTACCCTATCTACGGTTCTTAATACAGAGATGAATGGAATGAAGCAGAAATTTAATCACGAGTTCATTCAAACAAAGCAATATACAATATAATCAAGTCAGGCTAATTGAAATTGAATGATTCTGATTTCTTCTAACTATTCATCTATTTCTCTTTGTTATGGATGAACAATAGCATTGCCATGACCAAAACAAAAAACCATGACATGCAGACAAAATAGTAACTTCCCAAACATTACCTTTTTCAGAATACAAAAGAATGGGAAAATCAATTAAAAAACTACTCTCTGTTTCATCTTTATGTCGTAGACAAATAGGTACAATTTCAATTTATATATGAGGCACATTCACAAAATTTGGTGCAGTTTTGAGTGTTGTAGGAAACTGTTGTAGATGGCCGTGGTCAACTGTTGCAGTATATGAGATGGCTCCAGATTTATGGTGTTAACACCAGTATGAAATCTGATCCATACTTATGATTAATCTGAATTTTTTGAAGTAGCATCATAATTACCAAGAATGTTAGTCATCTAATCTGCATCCAGAAATAAAAAATGTAGTACTTTTTTTAAAAATGATGCATTTGAAAGTAAAAGAAAAGTACTCTTTATCCCTCTTTTTTGACAGAGTTCTCAGTCTTTTAAGAGTAGGATATTTTGAAAGAAACTGAACTTACTGTGTAGTTCCATTTTCTGAAAAAGGGATTTCATATTCGGTAAAAAGTTGGGACAGGATAATTTCATTCCACATATCAGGCACTCCAGGTAGACACCAATGGCTGCAATCCTGACTCAATGGATTATCATTCCAGTTACCAACATGTGCATCACTGCGAGGAGCCGACATAGATGTAACATGGAGAATGTTTATAGGAAAATTAACATTCTTTACAACTTCCAACACTGTGTCTGAAAACGAGTTTTCTTCCGTTGCATTAGTCTCAAAAGTGGGGAACTGGGTTACATTGCAAGTCCTACGGGTATCATCACTGCAGCAAATATAAAAGCTAGATGAATAATTGTTGAACAATGAAATAAGCATATGTTATGTTACAAGAAAAGATTGTTATAAAGAAGGCGTAACCAGCAAGCAAGGTTTAAAAGCTTATAGAATCCAACCAAATGGTTGAGCTTAAGTGGTTGGTGAAATTTAGTCAAGGTCAAAACGATCGGGAGAACCTGAATTTGAATCCCGACTTGAACAATCATTGGCAAGACTTTACTTACCTCCTAACCGAACTCCGGATTACCAAACCCCCCTTGCCTTGGGAACCGGAGGGTGAAGACAAAAAAAATGTTAAGAGAATCCCGTGCACGATATGGATTCCCAAAACTAAGGAATGCTTGCAACGTGTAAGGATAGTTTGAATTTTGAAGTATCATTTTAAAAAATTATATAAAGAAAGCTAAACACATGTAAATAAAGCATCATGTTATCCATAATGTGGGAATACCTCCAGTGAGATGGCTCAAAAGTCCTAAAAAAGACGCGTGTTCTATTTTTATCAATCTTTCTCTCAATCCATGAAGTCCAAGTTTTGAGTGCTATTTTATAGGCGGCAGGAATTGACATCCCAAGCTTCAGAGATCTTCCAACCTGGAAATAACAACCCCTGTTGAATGCAAGAAGAGGATCATTTGACACAGTGATCCAAAAACAAAAATAGATTCCAAAATATGAAAACACAGATTTGTTAAGGGTAATTATACTTGCTCAAAACAGTGGCATTGTTGGTTTCTCAAGTTAGAATCAGAATGAAAAACAATACATCACTATGTCCACCCTTTCTAGGAGGGTCCTGATAGGCCTCATTAACAAACGAAAAGATCCAATCGAGCATAAATCAGAAGACCAAAATTTAAGTGTCTATCATCTTGATTTTCAAGCAGTGGCAAGGAAAGAATCATGACAACAATCTCTTGAGAAATACTTAGTTTAACATAAAAAAAACAGCCTTTTGGTCAAATGTTTTGGGAGCTCACGCATCACCTGTTATATTAACTCTAAAACTACCCTTATAGTCTTTCTCTTAAATAATAATCACGAACTTCATAATCACAACGGAGAACCTAATAAGAGAACAATGGATGTTGTGAACTACTAAGTCAACAGTTACGAAAACTCGATGAAAAGTTTTCCCCCCTTAAACCTACCGATAAACAAATTAGCAAGAAATATGAAGACTGAAGAGTATGGCAATGAATAACATTAAAATTAACTACAACAAATATGGCTGATGCAACTCAAACACAATTGAGTTGTGGTCACAGGTACATCAAATCAAAGACCATGTCCTCACGATTGGGGCCACAATCACATAGCCGCGAACCGAACACTACTGGCTTACAATTGAAATATTGAAAAGAATGGAACCTTACGTGTGGAAAAGCTTAGATGGCACCCACCAGTGACCAGTATTGAATATAAGAATATCTGAATCAATCCATTGATGACTTATATCATCTAACTTGTCTAACAAAAGTGTTGATTTAACCCTCCTTGGTGCATGCTCAGGAGCCGGACGCTGCTGTACCAAGAAAACCGATCGAAAAAATTCAATTGTAAAATTGAAATCACTAAACCTAACTCCTAAAAACCTAATCCTCTTTGTTATCTGATTCTGATTCACTTCATAAACACTCGTCTTATCCTCCACACCAGTCATCAACATACAAATCAAAGACTCCCATTGAGTTCTACTCATTGAATCACCAACAAAAACAACCCTTTTACTCCTCAACATTTCCAAAACAGCACCAACATCAAAAGTTGGAATTTCACAACTCTTAGGTTTCCATCTCCATGAAAGAAAATCCAAATCACTCCTTCCATTTCCTAAACAATCAAATCCTTGTTCAACAAAAGGACACTCAGTTGCATTATACAAAGGATAACCAGATACTTGAACCCATGTTCCATCAAAAACATCACATTTTCTCAACAAGGAATCATTGTTATTGTTATGATCAGAAAAGAAACCTTGTCCATTAAAAAAAGCATGTGTGATACTAGGAAGAACATAGATGTAACCACCACCAATTGCTATAAAGAAGGAAAAAACAGAAGCAATGATAACAAGAACTTGAAACCTCAAAGAAACACATCCAAAGCGGTTGATAATTGGTTTGGGACTACCAAGAGGTTGAGAATGAGATCTTCTGTTGAAGGAAATGCTTTTATTCAAATGTGAACCACTCATGTTTGTGACAAAGCCATCACCATAGGAACATATGAACTAGTATCAACAACAAACCCTTTTGAAGAAAAACGACATATCAAGACAAATTCAATGAACCCAGATGAGAAAGATTCGATTTTGGAGGAAACCCAGATGGAAACAGAAAGAAAGATCAATTTTTTTTGGAGAAATTAATTGAAGATTTGATTTAAAAAACATGAAACTGAAATCGAAAGTAGAATGCGGAGAACATGTAATTTGTAGTTGTAATTAATGAGACACGAGACAAATGACCAAACAAGAGAACCTCAGCTACTTTTTTGCTTTCAAACCAAACATGTTTTTTTCTTTCTTTCTTTTAATGGAAAAAACTAAAATGTTTGCTTTTACTTAAAGTTTTTTCTTTACTTAATTTCTTTCAAGTTTACTTAACATGAGAATTTCTTTCAAAGTTATTGTTAATTAATATTTAATATTTTATATAAATGACGTATGGCCTGATAATAAATCTATGTTTTTATTACTAATCTGGCGAGTATAGTTTTATTATATACAAAATTTAAGGTAAGACCATTTAAATTTCATATTATATTATAAAAATATATAAGGTTATTTTAGGACACTTGTTAAAGATTCAAAAATAGAAATAATTGATAAATTTTGTATAAAATATTACTTTTTGTTGTTTTAATGTCTTGAATGCACAATTTTCAATATGAAAAGTTAACTTTGTAAAATTCTTTTAGAATTTGTGGATTTAATTTCTTTTTTTGTTAAACGTAAATAATAACTTCAAACTAGTAGTAGGGTCATAAGGTAATTTGGTTGTTTGGAGGAGGAACATAGAGATTGGAATAACAAAGTTATGAGTTTAACAGTTGTATCTAACAAAAATATTTGGATCCTCTAGAGTGAGAAAAGTAAAAAAATGTTTACTTACACTTTCCAACTTTAATTTACTAATTAATTGTCAAAATTACTCACTTTAAACTAAAAAATCAATTGTTCACTAAATCCCTAACAAAGCAACACCCCCTAATACCTTCTAACAAAAGTAAATGAAATGACAATCAATATTAGAAGTATCTCCTTCAAAGAAAGGAAGAGCGGTGGCCCTTGTTGGCTTGAAAATCATCACAAAGGTTGACTTCAAGATAAATGTGAGTGATAGATATTTTCCATACAATTAATTGAAGTAGAGATATAACTTCTTGAAGAAGATGAATAAGAAAGGCTTGCAAATCTTCCATTTTTCTGTTATTGTATCCTCAAATGAAGTTTCTACCTGCAAAGGATAATGTGTTGGACTGTTGGCTTTCCATCATGGCAATTTCCTTCTCATTTTGTCTAACATCAAGAGAAAGGTGTTTAGATAGTTTTTTTTTCTTCCTTTCCTAATATAAAGTTTAGGTGAATTGAGTTTCGGAGATTCATCAAAGTCAGAACAAATTTTAAAATTTAATAAATACTAATAAAAATGATTATGTGTATTCCATCAAAAAGACTGTCACACTGACAACAAAAATTGAACCTACAATCTAGCCAATGAGTCAACTCATTATCAACTTAGTTAACCTTAATTGACGGATATTTAGATGATTGTTAATAAAAATCTTTCTACCAATGTAAATTTAAAGAACATTGCCATATGCACATTTCTAAGGATGCGTTGCATCGTAGATACGCATATTAACGAATTAAGTCATTAATAGTATTGTGATAACCCTTGTTATGAATGGGTTAACAAATGTTGGAGAGATTACTTCAAAAAAAAAATGTTGAAGAGAATATTAGTAAATTAATAGTAATATTAATAAATAATTTGTGTCAGATATTATACAATTAATTTTTAAGTACCCTATATGTAAACCATAAAAGGAAAAATCCAAAACAGAGCACCTGCTGACATGTTTTATTGTGAACCTAACCTAATCTGATAAGAAGACAAACTTGCCTTAGATGGATTGCTATCTCAGTTTCTCAATGCATGCCTGGTTGTTCTTCTCACCAAACGGTTTGCTGTATAGCTGTCGTCTTACACTCTTGTCTTGCTTGTCTTCTAGATCCCAAATTTATTTTTTAATTATTTGTTTGTTTATTTCAACTCCGACTATCTCTAGTCTTGCCAGAGAATGAGTAATATACTACTATCTTTTTTTGATCAATTTGTTAGTAATATACTAATATGCACGGCTAGGTTGGTACATTCTTCAAATGAATACATGTGCTCACATTATAATTTCAATTTAAACGAATATAAGTGATTTGAAAGATGTGCTAAAAAAATAATTTGAATGAATTGATTTTTTTTAAGCAACAAAAAGAAAAAAGTATCAATTAAAAAATAAGAGAGAAACAAAGGAAAAACGAGAATGAAAAACAAAAACAAAAGATCGAAAATTATGGTATTGTACTAAACAAATTTAAGACCACCCATAACTTAAGAGAAAGACATTTTTTCTCTTTTTATCAGATTATACCTTTGTGATTTTTTAGATGTAACAAGAAATAAGTCAATCTCTAGAGCAATGAAGGCAAATTCGGTTGATAAAGAGTTGACTCACATACTTGTGAATTCAACTTTTGTTATCAATGTCAAAACTTTTTTGATAAATAATATGTAAATACCTCTATAAACGTTTTTGAGCATTGAGATCTGCTCTGACACTGGTGATGAGTCCCTGAAATTTAACCCATCTAAACTTTTTTTCTATAAACAAACTCATCTCTAATGACAATATCCTCACGAGAGAATGTGTCATTATTTCAAATCGGCGTAACCCATAAATCTAGTGGATAAGTGACTATGGTTTATATTCCATTAAAAAATATGGCCGCTAACCTTGTCGTAGCACCACACGACTTGAACCTAGGATTCTTCCGGTTCATCGCAGGTTTGAATGGTTCCAATATGGTTTGAACTGCACCAATAATTCTTCCATAAAAAAAAAAGTGACCATGGTGTTCTCTAAAATCAACTGGACAACTGACTATGGTGGCAGTTGAATTTAGCTCTCCTGTCACAATTGATTGGTCATCTGCAACCTTCAAGCTGGTGATGGCTACGGATGATGACAAAGATCATAGGATGCATGGGGTTGTGGTGGCTTGGTTAAGAGAGGATGAAACATGAAAATTATAGAGAAGGAAATCTAACGATTGACCAACAAATCTTAAACAAATAGAAACCAGTAACACCAATACTGACGAGGTTGATAGTGATAGGTCGTCACTGCCAGCAGAGCCAATAGAGTATTTTCAATGACCGAATCAATAGTAAAAATAAGAAAGCTAGAATCTTTCTGTAAAAGTAAGAAATCTAGTTAGCTTGATTAATTGATAAATTTCGATCTAGCTTTTTTTAAGCAGGAAGTAATTTCAACCTAGCTAGAACGTAGCATCATGTCTCTGATACTAATATTTTCATATTTTGTAGTATAATGACTAGCTAATTATATATCCTTGCAGAAGCATATCTAGTCCAGACTAAAGAAGATGGACACATTTCATAAAAAATGAAGGAGATTGAGATTGGAGAAAATATTATCATGTGTGTAATGCAAATAGCATACAAGTTTCTGAAGGATATTCCGGCTCACTATATATTTTTGTTTTTTTATGAAGGCTCCTCAATATATATTGCTGCATAAAATATTAACATAGTATAAATGATTTTTTTTTTTTTTTTTACATTGTAAACGTTTATTTGTAGAAGTAATAAACAAATCATTAACAGCCAACATTTTATGATGTTATCCTCTAGAAAAAGTCACTTGTATTTTGGGCCTGAACTCAACTTGGGATGCTTAACCCATCTTTATGGGCTCATTCAAGCCATATGTTTTAGTGAGTGACTTTTGACACCCCCTCTTTTTATAAGGTTTTTTTTTTAAAAAAAAAATTATGGGAAAATATGTTTGAAAGTATACTATCAACGGTAAAACAGGAAAATAAAATAGTGGTGATATTTTAACACCCAATATGTGTGAACATCAATTTTCCTCTAGAAAAACGTCACTAGCATTTTGGGCCTGAACTCAACTTGGGATGCTTAGCCCATCTTTATGGGCTTATTTAAGGGTGAGAAGTTAAATGGCAAAAATGGCAAAATTTGAATTATAAGTGTTTCGTAGGGGTAAGGGTATAAATGTAGGGGTATGGGGTAAAATTTTCCATATATTTTAGTGAGTGACTTTTGACACCCCCTCTCTTTATAAGGTTTTTCAAATGTTTTTTTTATGGGAAAGTATGTTCGAAAGTATACTATAAACGGTAAAACAGGAAAATAAAATAGTGGTGATATTTTAACACCCAACCAAAAAACAGGATCGAGTTTCCATGCCTTCAATAGAAACTTGCAGACATGCATTTGAAAATCGGGGACTGTCTAATCAAGATCGGACAATTTAGATTAAAAGTCGATAGTTTGAATTATAAAATTAAAAATCATATATGCTTTTTCTTGAACCGTCTGATCAAAATTGGATAATCAATATCAGAATGTGCGAATGTGTGTTTTGATTGACTGCAGAGAATTCATATTACAAAAACTTAGACCCCTCATTTTCTCGATCTATCTCCATCACCTACTGATCACAACCATCATTCTCCTATCTTCTATCTCTTTTTTCTCTATCTCTCTAAGAGTAAAATAGAGATGTGTGTTCAATCAACATTTTCCTAAACAAAAATACATATTAGAAAGTAAACATCTTGATGATCAAGATGTCATGATGCGAGATAAATATAAATTTTTATTTGTATTTATATGTTAAGAAGATACATGAGTTTGGGGGATACTTTTCTTCCAATTATACCTTTCTTTTAAATTATTGTAATTATAATTTTATTCATGTGTTGAACAAAACACTACATCAAATAAAAAGAAAAAACTCTAAGTTGCATAATATCTAAATCAATTTATGTATTTAGAGGAACAACTAAAATGACAATAAAATTATAATCCAATTATAAATGTATTATAAAACCCCAACTATATATCAATATGGAGTATCATTGTCATCTTTGTTTTTGTTTTTTTGGTTAAGCCTCCGGTTCTCAGGAGACAACAAGGAGTATCATCAATATCAACTTCCGAAGCACATCGTCTCAGCCTTTTCTATATTTTTAGAGAAAGAAAAGGTTGATATTTTCTACTTAGCTAAATAGACTTCTAAAAATAAAATTTAAACTTAGCATTCTTTGTTAAAATAATATATATAGTCTAGACTAACGTAGGCTATATCATAGGTTACTGTCGTCGGTCGAACATACCTACTCTTACGCGTAGTGATGACCTCTTCAAAAGTGAGGGATTTGTTGTCTAAAGGAAAAGTGAAGATTTGGGCAAGAAGTGTGTGGAGGTGACTATATCTCAGGATAAGCAAGTGACGTTGAGATATGTGAGGTTAGGAAATCTTTGGAAGAGGCGGGGAAGAAATGGAATGGTTTAAGCGGTGACGGTGATGGAGAATCAGAGATGATTGAGGATGTAGAGAACTGTTTGCAGAGGATGGAGAGAGACTTGAAAGTGTGGTGGTCGCTTTTGATAAATTTGAAGATGCATTCCATATCTCCTCTGGAACATGTCGCCACTATAATTCTTTTTGCTCGTTTCCTTTATATACTAGTACCAGTATATACTCACTCCGTCCCAAAGTGTAAGCACAAAAAACCCATTTTCTTTGTCTCAAATTGTAAGCAAAAAAGACAAAATTTTAATCTATATAATTTTTTTAAAAAAAACCATCTTTTTCAAGATTTTTTTTGTTTATTCTCATGAAATTAAATGCAAATTACATTCAATTTTCTCTCTCTTCCATTTTCTCCATAACTAATAGCCAATGGAAATTGTTTTTACATCTTCCTATAAAACTTAATAAAAAAAAAACACAAAAAACTATACTCCAAATTCTTATGTTTAAGTTTTCTCAATAAGAAGATATTACATCCCTTTAGTAAAAAAAAAAAGAAGAAAGAAGATATTCTACCATTATTTAAAACAAATTTACTGTATAAATAAATTCGTTGTCATAGTAAAAAAAATCATTTCAAAAAAATATAGACCTCTAAAAAATATATAAATAAATTTGAAATGGGACGATAAATCAATTCATATATCTAAAAGAAAAAAAAAATTATATCTCCTTTTTTTTACGGAAAAACAATTCTTCTCTCTCGAGGATTAATAAGAGTAAGATTACAATCAAATTTGGTCTCTGATTCTTTTTTTCTTTTTTTTTTGACAAAGTTTGGTCTCTGATTCTTAAAAAGATTAATATGGTTAGAATTTAACAGACATTAAAAAGATTAATATGGTTAGAATCTAACATAGACACGATCCAAAGATGGACTCTATTATTTTTAGTATTTTTTATCTTAATTTTATATTTTTATAATTTTTTTTTTACTGAAAATAGTAAAAATCTACATTTGAATCATTTTTTAGAGGTCAATAATAGACACACTTCAAGGAAAATCATACTTGAAATAGCATAATGAAAGGCATATACTACTTTCAAAATTAAAACCCTAAACTTAATTTTCCATTAAAAAAAATACCCTCAACATGTAAAAAAAAACCTCAGTATAAAAAATTCAATTCAGCTGCGACCAGGAAACAGTAGCATTAAGCAAGAGTTCCTTCCATTAGATAAAATGCAAATCATTTCAGTTCTATACACACACAGGCCTTTAATAATAAGGAACCTTCATCTTTAAGTAACCACGAGTTATGTCTTTGAATCATGTTCAACCAACATTATCAGAATATATGAAAACCTAGACCTATAAATAGTTAGTTAAACTCTAACATTATACATTGTCTATTGTTGAGTACAAATCACTCTTTGAGTCTGTGTGTGTTTGTTTAGATACGGCACACATGCCAATAAGCATGCATATGTGTAATTATGTTTATATACAGAGATGGAAAAGAGGCACAGAAAGACAGAAAACAAATCTAGATAGAGAGATATTATATAACTATAAATTGATCAATAAATATTTATATAGTTTCTCACGTCACTGTTGAATTTATTCCCAGAAAGAGAGTCGGCCAAACAAACTTTCCGGCCAACATTCAAACTGCATACACATTATATCTATTCTTATAATTACACACACACACATATACATGCCTCTATACGTAACCAAAGCCAAACGTTATGATTATTCTTCACAACCTTTAGTCAACAATCCTAACAAACCTTTTTCCCTCACACATGATCAATCTCCCCTATCAAACTTTACTCTATAGTACCTAGCTATATATATACGTCTTCACTATTTAATTTCTTTTTTCTCTTTTTTTCTCCAAACTCATCATCAACTATTACATACATATACTAATATAAAAAATGCTTCTCCAATTAATATTTCATACACATACATAAATAATGGTAAGGTTATGAGTTCGAATCCTGAAAATATTTTTTCTCCTTGGGAGGACATACATCAACCCTCTCGTGCAATGTGGACTGTCCTTTATATATATAGATAAAAATATTTAAGTATAATATAATTTAACCTAACTAATTAATCACTCACTAATTACCTCATGATGGTTAAAGCTTGATGAGCCATCACAAGCATGAACATGTGAATGTCCTCCGGCGTCAAATTGAATTCCAGCGGGCAAGTCCACTGTGGCAGCTGTTGTGGAAGTGAGTAGTAAATTTGGTGCAAAAGGCCAGACGTCACAACCGGAAGAAGGAGACAATAACAAAGCACTAGGAGTTGTAGAATTAATGCATTGTGATGAAAGTGGCAATTGAATGTGTTGTTGTTGTTGATTTTGAGGAGTGGATTGAAGCAACTTGATTTGTCTCTTCAAAAACTTAACATACCTAATGGCTTCATCAAGCATAGAAGCTGTATCCATTTTAGTTCCACCAGGAACAAGTCTTTGAAGGATACGAATCTTCTCACTGATTCTTTCTCTTCTATGTCTAGCTGCAACACTTTGTGGATCATCGCTGATTCGGACGTTTCTTCGCTTTGGTTTTCGAATCGTTGCTGGGTCTATGTCCACCGGTTGCATAGCTGCAATCTTGTACATCATTTCCTTCATAGCTCCTAACTCTTCTTCTTGTTCTTCTACGTCTTCGATTCGGTGGATCCCTAATATGTCACTGAGTGAACCTGATGAAGATGGTGGTGGTGGTGCCATGATCATATTGTTGTAGTTATTTGGTGGCCAAATCACAGAAGAATTCATAGGAACTTGATGATGATCTTGTTGGAGAATAATACGGTTTTGTTCATTTGTTTCCATTTTTTCAAGATTCCAAGTGCTTGTGAATGCACTACTAGTATTATTTTGGTTATTTTCCATGACCAAAAACAATTATATATATGAAAAATATGAAGTGTTAGGTTCTAATTTTGATGGATCTAGCTAGTTAGATGATCTCGTGTATCTTTATTGATTTAATACTTTAATTGGCTAAAATTCTACCAAAAAAAACTTTAATTAGCTAAAAGTGAAGAGGGAATAAACAATAAAAAGGGGTTAATTTGAGATATTTGATCAACTTTTTTTGACAACAGAAGAAATGATATTCAATAAAACGAGTATAAGGGATACTCAAACTCAAAAGACGATAAGAGAATGAGAGAAAAAGAGAAGAATTTTTTGGATATGATCATATGAAATAAAACAACGCTACTTATAAATAATAGTTAACTGACACACATGTGTGGAGAAGAAGAGAAGAGATAATTAATGTGAAGGAGTAGAAATCAAGGACATCGTGAGGTTAAAAATATATTACCTAGCTTGAAAGTTTTTTTAATTGTTGTATTGTATATGAAACGTTGAAGAAGGTTTTTGATGGTTGAAAAAGAGGGTAGAGGGTATAGAGGGGGCCCAAAAGGAAAGAAGAGAATTGAGAAAGAAAAGGGAAAGTTATTTATATATGTAGGAAGGGGTTTTTACTGAAAGCGGAGTCACTGCAAAAAGCATGTAGACAAATGAATGAAAAGAAAAGGTAGTGCATGGTGCAGTGCAGCAAATTAAAGTGGTTGAATTGAATTGAACGAATGTAGTTCTACAAAGTCATGAGATTGATCCATATACCTAGCTATAGCCCCTCCTATCCCAACTTCAAAAATACTAGCTCGTTCAGCTCATAGTTATATTTTCAGACGATTTATTTTATTTTATTTTTTATTTCATTATAAATGTAACGTCACACGATTAAATATATGCTGACTAATTTTTTTAGACCTAATATTATCTAAAAAAAAAACAGGCCTTTTAGTAAATCCAAAAGTAGACTTTTGTGACCTATCCAATAAATGTAGACGAAATTGAACTTTAATAATAAAATAATATTATTGTCTTGAAATATTTTAAAAGTGTCATGTTAAGAGGGTGTTTTTATAAGTGTTTACAAGAGCTTATGAAAATATTTTGTGATATATTTATACTTTTTTAATTGTAAAGGGAAAGAGCCGTTCAAGAAGGGCAAAGCCAAAGCAAAAATACAATGAAACAAATCATGGAGAGAAAGAAAAAAAAACAATACCACAATACAAGAGAACAAATACAAAGAAATATATCTCCACTTATAAAAACATCAAACATAAACAAATTAATCCTATCAAGCCAAGCATAAGAAAGGTTTCACAACTCACTCGTGAAAAGTGCAAGAGGGATCAAAAGAGGGAAATAAATATATGTATGAAAACATACATTTTTTTTAAACAATGTATAAAAACATCCATGGTTAGTTTTAATTAACTAACGTCTATAAATTGATAAATAATTGTATTTTATTTTTGAAGGGAAATAATTGTAATTTTTTTTAGAGAAAATAATTGTATTTTATTAAATTTAAACACCGAGAGTGCTTGACATTTTCGCTTTTTGTTGAACATGTAAGGTTGTACCCTGGAAATGGTTTTTGGAGCAGTCAAAGAGCTTTGTAGCAGCTCTTTCTGTTCCTTAATGGACACAAGTATCCTTTGTACGTTGTTTTCTTTCTCATTAATTTATTGATATTGTCATTAAAAACAAAACTTTGTTACTCAAAGTAACATGTTGGAGTTCAAATTGAAGAATGTATGACTAATGACGTAATGCCTCCCCTTCCTAAATAAATAGTAATATTTCATGTCCCCTTATAAGTTATAAAAATATGTTGTATACAAAATTTTAAATTTAATTATTTTAGTAATAAATTAGGTATAAAAAATTTGAGTTTAATTAGTATCTTGTTGTGGAAGTAAGTGTTGGTTGCTAAGTATGGAGAAGGGGTAGGGTTGCATCCAGTGCAAAATAATGTGAGAAATTCTCAAATAAAGAAGTCTATGTCGTGGAGGGATATTTGCAAGGTGGGGAGGGGACTTGAGGATCAATTGGATTGGTTTAATGAAACTATAAGGAAAAGAGTAGGAAATGGTCGAAGTATCCATTTTTGAAAAGATGTGTGTATTAGTGAAATCTCACTACATTGTGCTTTTTCGAGGTTATTCTTATAAATCGAAACAAAAAGATCGTCGTCTGAGTCGCATGGGGAGAGTGGATTGAAGGAAGTTAGTGTTGAAGGAAAATCACATAGTAATAATTTAGTCAAAGAATCTCGATTATTAGATAAACATTAGACAATCCATAATGAAAATAATAGAAAGCGTTCAATCTTAATTAGTGTATTTATGCATATGCACTGCCTAGGTAGCTAAGGGTGAAAATAGTAATTAAATTGGTTCCTCTCTCCAATTTGATGTTAGGTGCACTGAAATCCTAGGGCTGCTTCTCATTTATTGCCATTTTCATATGCCTTTTGCTCCTTGCTATAATTTAATTCGCTCCCCGTCTCCTTCACTCATTTTGGGATTGGTTGGATGGCGACTTCAAAATTTCGGTTTACGAACTCAAAAATCCAAGACCAATTTAAATGGCCAACTATTCATTAAATGAAATCCTTTATCCTTAATCAGTTAAATAGAGTTCTTTTTTCATGATCATTTAAGTACAACTCAATTGTTAGCTATAAATATGTTATATTTCAATGGTTATATTATGAGTAGCTCAATAATCAATTGGTAACTGTAAAGATGTTGATATAGAGATGACAACGTTGGAATTTTAGATTCGTCATTTCTAAGTACTTAATATGTGTGAGTCTATGTATTATGTTATTTGACAAAAAGAACCCGTGTGCCTTTAAAAAAAATCGTTTGACATTTTATGTATAAATAAAATGCACTACTACATTTTAAATTAAGATAAGAAAAATTGCATTAAAAAGACCGTATTTAGATATTTTTTTATGTGAAAAAAGACCGTAAATATAATTTAGATATTAAAAAGACCGTATTTACGATAATTTAGATATTTTTTATGTGAAAAAAGACCGTATGTTTTATTAAGAAAATTATTTTGTTATCCCCTAATAGAAAATGATGGTTAGTTTGTATATATAATCTTGTTAACCAGTGCCCTCAGGGCAATGGTTAAGGAAACTATAAATGAATAATTTATCATGAAAATATAAGTTTTAACTTTGGGTAGTGTTAACTTGTGACCTTAGGGCACATGTTAAGAAACCTAAAAGAAGAAATATTATATCAAATTATGTGCATTCAATTCATTAAAAAGTTAAAAGATTAAATGTATTGCACACATTTCAACAAATTATTTTTATATTTAACTCATTAACTTGTGTCTTAAGGGCACAAATTAACATTTCCCTTTAACTTGTGATTAAGTAATAATTAAACTATTTTTTATAAAAAGTTAGTTGTTTTGGTTGTTTAAACAATATCCCAAATGCAACGTTTAGCATTCTAACAAAAAAGGGTGGTTAGTACTACCCAACAAAATAATTGATTTGGTGCATAGCTTTTTTGGATCCCTATAGTTGCTAGGATAAATTACATGTAATTTACCAATTAATGACACATCTCTTGTTATTCAGTCCAGTTCAAAAAACTATATTGCAATAAATGTATCATCATTGAACATAGAACACAGTCTCCCTTTAGTTTGATCCAACCCCTTTCTCCGTGGCTCAACAATTAGGGTAATTTATTGATGTATAAGAAGACAATTCCAAAGTCACAATTAATTTTGACATCACCCGCATGTGTCATAGTATTCTTGTATTAATTAATGTCATTGAATAATTGATTTCAATTATGAAATTACTACTTCAACACACAAGACGATTTGGAAATATCAAATTCATTGGTGATCATTATATTAATCGTAAAATTAGCTCATCAGCAAATAATTAAGTTCGTATATATCGTGTTCTTGAAGCCAACTAATAATCTTTGGAAAAAAGGAAGCTGATGTTATATTTTCCAGAAATAGAAGGATTTCTCAATCAAAGAACATTATCCAACGTACGAAAAAAATTTGAAAAACCATACACATGTCTCATTTAATATCGAGCATTGACGCACCTTGAAGGTTGATGTCATTTAGATAAATAGAAAAACCTTTCTGCCGAACAAATTTAAGCAAGCTATATAAGAAAATTTGTACCCTAGTATTTTGTATACCGTTTAATTAATAACCTATGGAAGGTAAATTTTTTAACAAAGGGATTCAAAGTCCTCTGAGGTGCCCAGATATTAAGAAAACAACTTTAATTGGTCATCGTAGTTAATGATGTAAATTAATGATTGAAGACATAATCTACTTTGAAATTTGTACTATTAGATTCAAATTTAGTTGCTAAAGCAATAGTTAGTTCAATTAAGGTTAGAGATGATGGTGTGGCATTCAAGGTTTTTGGGCGGACTAGCTTTTCCCCTATAGACTCTCATATTTAAGGTGTATCGGACAATAAATATTGATACCTCTTTAAGCCAATTCTAATATTGTCCGCCATGTTGTAGGGGCAGATCTAGCCATTCTACTAGGTTTAATCTTCTTTGGTGGATTAGTATTTATACTTTAATCGAAGACATAAGGAAATAGATTTCACACATTTATATATTTGACAATTTCGATAGTTGAACTTATAAGATAGTTTATATATATGATGAGATGTAAATTTATCAAATTTGTAACGTGAGCTAAATTATAATCCAACGACTCTTAAAATGTGATTGTGTAAATGTAAGATTATATTCCATGCCTCAATTAACACTTGTCCAAAATATAAGCATTTGAATTGTGTGCATTGACAAAATCAACCATATTAGTGATTGTTTAATCAAGATCCGCCGTCCTATTCTTAATTACTCGATTACTTTAATTTTTTAAAATAATCAAAATATATACTGAAACACAAACCGTAAGATCTTTAATGTGGATGATTGTTGACTCCATGACTTATTGTAACTTAGTTGGAATTGATGTGAAATGTCTTAAAGAGAGCGATCTAGGCCGCAACTCAAACTCAATTATATTTTCCAAATCCAAAAATCAACATGACTTCACACAACCCAAATATAAGATATACAGCAATAAGTTACATATTTAATTCAATATATCTCAACTTATATGACTTCACAAACGTCTGATGATGGAGAATTTGGAAAGAGATAGCACAAACTTGAAAATATATATATAGAAGCAAGCAAGGAAAGTGGAAAGGAAGTTGTGAGTCAGGAAGAAGCAGGTGGTACTATATATACATGTAAATGTATGATTATGTTTCTATACAAATCATGCGTACTTAGTAGAAGATAGAGTCAGAAACCATAAAACCAACAAACAGCTTGGTGATATGCCAAACCAAATTACATCAGCCACCATTGGTATGATGATGATGATCAGACGGGTGGGGCAACACTGCTGTGTCATTATTTTTTCTCTTCATTTTTTTTACGGTTATCAAGTACAATAGACACACACGTTAGTTAAAAAAAAAAGTACTACTCCTGTTATGTTGTTCTACGCGCATGCACAAATGCAATCATTGTGTAATGGTTAGGGTTTTGTTCATCTTTTTACTAAATACTAACTGGGCTTTGGCGTACCAAAATGAACTAATTATGATGTTTGAACATCTTAATTTTTTATACATTTTTTTAACAGCTCGTTTTATTTTTATGGGTCATGCTAACTAATGTTCTCGAGGCAATAGTTAAAAAAACAAAACAAAAAAGTTTTACATTGAAAACAACATTCTCTACACTTTTAATTGGTTGATTATACAAGTTCTAAAAAATTCTTACTTACTATACTTGTAGTTTTAACTAGTACATCAGGAGTATTAGTTAACATTTTCCAATTTTTATCCATCTCTTTCTATCACATAACCAATTTATTATATCTATATATTATTCCCTCTTATCTCACAGGTGTACATCAAACATTTTTCAAAATGAATATCTCACACTCACACGTTTGTATTGTAGATTTACTTTTATTTATTTATTTCATAAGTTTTGTTTACAGAGTTTATTATTTAATTATAAGTTATATTAAATTGGTATGTAGTCTTTAAGAACTTGAACATAGCATTCAAAATAGAGTTCCCACTTGAATGTCTAAAGCTTTGTTTGGTTTTAACAATTTTTTTGAGCTTATAGTTTATAAATTCATATGATCGAAACAAATATATTTGGTAACAAATTTTTCTTACAAACCTATTTTTTTTGTTAAACCGCTTCAAATAGCATTTGAGATTATTTTTATCATTTTTCCTCAATTTTACCCACTATGCATCTTAATAAAAAGGTTTAAATACATTTTTGGTCTTGTATTTTAAATTTTCTAAAGTTTTGATCTCCCATTTAAACATTTAGCATTTTGGTCCTCATATTTCAAGCTTTGTTTTTACTTTTCATCCTCTACTCCATTTTTATGATCAATTTTGATGACATGGCAATGTCACTTATGATGTGACAGATCCCATGTGGACAAAAAGATTATACATGTCATTATTATTTATTTTAATCCATGGTAAAGTCAGTAGTTGTAGTGGTTTCATGTTTAATTAATTTGATGCTGGAATTTTTTACTCCCATAACCGCTTTTTGTTATTAGTTTAATGTTTGACTTGCACGACTTTTGACTTGGAATAATGCTAGTTGGTTCATGGTTTGATTCATTACTTTAAATTGTTTTGTACAGGATAGATGGTCTGGTCAAGCTTACAGTGCCGGGAGACGAGCAATTGAGTTTATTCAAGGTGCACATCATGTCCGATTCTTACAATTGAGAAGTTATGCTAAATAAGGTAATCAAATCCAAATAACACTATTTAGGGTGGTGATTCTAATCTAGGTCTGATTTTTGAGAGAATCTATGTATGCCTTAAGGTATGTAAGGCAGCATTTGCATCCACATGAACTACAAGAAAAATACATATATTTGCGGTGGCCAAAATCCCACCACAAAGGCAAATAAAAAAAAAACTCAGAATAGAGCATTTGCGTGTGCTATGTTTCGCCGCAAAACACACCTGTGCGGCGGGCACTGGCTACAACTTCACCTTTGCGTGGGCAAAAGCCGTTGCTAAGGTATTATTTAAAAAAATAAAAAACTTTTGTGTGGAGTAAAGGTGGCCGCAAATGTTCTTTCTATAATAATGTATTTGTGTCGGCTTTAAGCCGTTACAAACACTTGCATTTTCTATTTTGCGTTTTATTGAATAGTGAGAAAATATAAATTTATTTTTAAATAAATAAAAATTGAAAACAATAAATTTTGGATATGGAATAAAGATTAAAAAAATTGTTTAAAGAAAAATAAAATATTAAAAAAGTGGAACAAAGTAAAAATTTAGAAAAATAAACCAAATTAAACATAAAGATTGAAACTTAAAAAAAAACTTATAGGATAGATTGTATCAGTAGGTTTATACAGAGAGGAGAGAGGCGAAGAAAGATTGAAAAAAAATGAAGTTTATTTATACAAGAGTTTTTTTTCTTTCTTAAATGATCATTTGCGGTGGCTTTTGTTCAACGCAAAATTAAAATTTTAAGAACAATTTTCCCATCTTAGATTTGCAGCAGCTTCATCCAACACAAAATTCAAATTTCAATTATTTTTCCCGCTTAACATTTGTGGCAACATTTTTCAGCCGCAAAATTCAATTTAAAAAAATAAATAAACTACGCGTTACTTTTGTTGCAGCTTTTGTCCGCTGCAAAATCCAATTTATTTTTCAACCTTACACTAGTGTCGGCTTATGTGCCTGCAAATGCCGAGTTTTTCTAACATTTGAGTGTGACTTGAATTTGGTGCAAATATTTACGTCAAAATAACCATGTCGCAAATGACCAAAGATCGACGCATGTACATATTTAAAAAAAAAAAACTGAAGCATGCATCTGCATGGGCTATGCCCGCACGCAAAGGCATGCATGTATGTCATAAATTTGCGTGGGCCTAGTTGATAAGGATGGTAACAATAAGATGATTACAATAGCATATGAAGTTGTTGAGGCAAACACAATGAACTCGTGGTGGTGGATTCTGAATTTATTACTTAATGATCTTCAAAATATTTAACTAAAAGTGTATGGTTTCATTTTAGACTACAGAATGTATAAGGTTTTAAATTCATTTGTAGTATTAGTTCATATGAATTATTAATAGTTCATATACATTATTAGTTTACGGAATAATGTCTGTAATTCAAGATATTGGACAACGTAGAATAGAGCTGAAGGAAGTTTTATGGATGGCTGCTAGGCCCCATGGAAAGAACAATGCAATGAAAGCACTCAATAAGAAGACATGGAAAACATGAAGGATGTACCTCTTGTATAGGTCTCATTTCAAGACAGATACTCAATGCGACCTACAGGTGAACAACATGTGTGAGGTCTTTCACATGACAATATTGGAGTGTAGAGACAATTCAAAAGAATTAAACCTTATATAACAAAGAGAAATGAAAAATGGATACATAATTTTTTATTTTGCAAAATCAAGACATGAAATGACTTATTTTGTAACTATTTTAGAGATATTGAATTGAAATGATTGACTTTGAAAGAACACGGAAAAAACAACACCTCAAACCACCCAAGGGAGGGAAGCCAAAAAGCCCTGCCATTGCACCATTAACCATCACCAAGGAACGGCGAACCAAGCATACACCACAAGAGCTTAAGCGACAAGACCCCAAGGAACGAAATCGAAAGACTCTGCTCAAAGGAGTCTCGACATGGCTCCCCAAATAGATATAATATATACTCCTTCCGTCTTAAAATATGAATAAAAACGGGTCAACTTAAATTGATGTATTTTGTATAAATTTTGAACCAAATACATTAACTTTTGTTGATCAATTTTTGCTTATATTTTAGGACGAAGGGAGTACAAAAATGTCATTTATTAATGATATTGAAAAAATAAATTAAAATTTTTATAAAATAACATATAAGTTGGGATAAACATATGTCTTAAAATGACATATAATTTGAGATGAAAAAAGTATAAAATTTCAAAATATGATTGTACCCAAAAGAAAAATTCACGACATCACCAACATTTTTCCTATAATTTGGTCTTTTTTTCCTTCTTTTTACTGGTGGAGGGTAGTGTTAATGTCAATTAAATTTGCATTTACAGCCTTACACACGAAAGTGTGTATTGAAATCTAAAAAGTGGATATACCACATAAGTCAAAACAATTTGATTGATTCCATTCACGCCCAACTAGACATTTTCAGTAGTCATTTATACTACAGCTAGATAGTTGAATAAACTTTGGAGAAAGAATATTACATCACGTGTTTTTTTTTTATTATTTAATTTTTTAATGGCAAAATATATTATACTCTCTCCGTCCCTCAATAGATGACATAGTTGACTCCGACACACGTACCAAAGCATATGTTTTATCTTTGCTATCTTCAATTCTCTACTAAAATAAATTATGAAAATTTAATATTTTAAAAATATTCATCAGACGAATCCAACATCTTACATTATATTATTTATCTTTGTGAATTAGTAGAAAACTATGGTCAAAGTACGTCAAGTCAATAATGTATATTGTCAAATATGTTATCTATTGAGGGACGGAGGGAGTATATAAGGGGATTAAATCTCAAGTATTACACCAAAAAGAGAAAATAAAAACACCAAAAACCCCTAAAGAAAAACCACCAACACCCTCAAAATGCCGAAGCCCCTAACAACAACTCCTCAAAGAACCAATTGATGAGTAAAACCGCAAGTGCACGGTTCTACCAAAGTAGTAAAAAGAAAGTATCGTTCCAACAGAGAGTTTGTTCAACTTAATTAACTTTTAGAAGATGATTAGAAGAAAGTTCAGTTGTAAAGATTAGATTTTTAACGGTTTAAAAGAATAATAATAAAAAGTGTCTTGGGATTATTGGTTCATCATAATAACAAACCCTTCACAAACAAACCATAAACCTAAACTTTATATTCGACCTGCTTTCTAAAGACAAGTTTCTCTTAAGCGTATCAAAGCTTCTTTCGAAGTCAGTGAGTGTGTTCCTCTAGCAACCACGCCTATTCTCAGGGTTGATTGCTATTAAAATCCTTGAAGAACGAAACTTTATGTGTCTCAAGGTTTGCTAGACTATTATCATGTTTCGCAACCCTTGTCTAATTTCACTTGTTCCAATATCAAAGCTCTGTTGTCGCATTATGAATTGATATTTGTGATGATGAATTAACAAATACTAACACTCCGCTGTCGCATTATGAGTTTGGTATTTGTTAATTCATTATAAAAACGGTGAAATTGGATTAGAAAGTAGATTTATATAAAATTAGGGTTTATGGCTTGGTTTGATTAGGATTATGTCATTAGACTTATCCAACAATCCCAAGACAAGAAGAGTTTACTTACTCATGTTCATTGTAGACATAGAAGAGAAGAAGAAGAACATAAAGTAAATAACAAGAAAATAAAGAAAGAACTTTTAGTAAGAAAGACAATTGTCACTATTGAATTCCAAGAACAAAAGATGAATTGTTGTGATAGCTAGCTACTTTATTTATAGTTTACAATGACTTAAGCCCTAAGAAATACATCACAAGAATGTTCCACAAGAAACCACGGACTTTTAGAGAACAGAAATAAACTAATAGGTAGCTTGTCTGGAAAGCAAAAAGCAGCAAAAGAGGCTTCTGGGGGTTGGCTTGGCCGTGTGGCTGGTGGCACGGGCCGTGCCAAGCTTCTGGCTTGGGGAAATATATTTTTGTCTTCAGTCTTCATATTTTCAGCCCGAATAAGCTCCAAATCCTCTTTCTTTTGCTCCAAGACTCAATCTTTCAATTATTTGATCCTAAAATGTAATAACTTGCAATTGAAGTAAAATAGTTCCAAAAAGGAAATAATATTAAATAAAATAAACTTAAATCTAAATAAAACTGACTCAAATATTATATTAAAAACACTAATTATTGACTCATCACCAACACCGCCAACAATGATCAAATAGGCACCCGATAATGATTATGCTTCAAACGTTCACCTTCGACCACCACTCAAGTTCCGGTCTATCGGAGGAGACATCACAACAACCTAAAAGGACTTGAGTCACAAACTTGCTCCCGACATCGAATCAAAAGTGATCGGCCCACAAGACTCCCGACAAAAGTCAAAAAGGCACCCCCTCAACTCACGAACCACCAGAGCAGATACCTTAACTTCTCCAAAAACTCGATGCCAAAATCCAAAGACAGAGAAAAGGTGGAACAGTAGCGCAAAACGAACCAGCATGAACACAAACAAATCAAAACAAGCCACCAAATCGACCTGCATCACCACCACCTGAATGGACCCTTGCACACCCCAACCCTCAGCTAGACAACCACAAGCCACCACAATCCTTACGACGACGAACGATCCGGGAGTTACGAAGAAGGAGGATTAATCGTGAAGAACCTGCACCCGTCGGTAACTGAGCAATCAGGTAGGCTTAAGGTGTAACAAATGACTACTCCTTCAACACGAAGCATCTGCACACCTAGCTCTTTCGAGCAACAACCACCAAGCAACTAAATCCTAATCCAAGAGCAGGAGGCCTCCAGCGGCAAGGCTCCGAAGGAACAAAACGACAACATTGACAAAACACAGCCCCGACAACACACAAAAACCAACCTGAGAAGAAAGTGAACCACCAAAAGGCTGAGGGAGATTCAGAGAGCCTTGACCTTAGACCCTTGACAAAACACAACACTTAAAACACAAACACAACAAAACAAACACAGACATAGCTGAAAGACAGCTGAACAGAGAACCACTAAGAGGCTGAGGGAGATCTAAACAGCCTCGACCCTAGTCTCGAGACAAAACACAACATCAAAAAGACAAACATATCAAAACAAACACAAACAAAACAGACCAAAAAGCAGAGCAGTGAACCACCAAAGGATTGAGGGGGACCTTAAACAGCCTCGACCCTAGTTCCTTAACAGAACATAACCGTAACACACAACCCCAACACAACAAATAGTTGGATACAACACAAACAAACAACACCGAAGACGATCCAACAGACATGAACAAGACCAGTACAACACGAACACACAACAACAAGAACAAAAACAACACGAACACACAACAACAAGAACAAAAACAACACGAACAACACAAAACGAGCAACACCAACACCCATCCACACCTTCAGAACCCCACATTGTTGAATCTCCATCAAACTAAAAACACAAGAAGACAAAACAACAAGAACAGTACCAACAACAGATTTCACCAAAAGAGGACCATGACCTCATATCAACCGATCCAAAACCATTATCACAAGCTTCCTTAATGAGGTCTTGAATAACAACAATGCAGTCAATGAAGCTTCTTGAAAACAAATCAAAGATTCACTCATGCCCTCTGGAACAAACTTAGGAACACGAACCCCACACGGACCCACGAACCACGAGCGACACACGCTCTAGAGAAGAACGCGTGAGAACAAACCAACTCGAAGAACGTCGACAATCCACCACCCTACGCCTACGGATCTGACTGACGACGACTGACGAAGAGATCTGAAGAAGACACCAAAAGACGGCGAACGGTGGGAACAAAGGATGGTGATGAAATCCGACAAGAGCGCGGAGGGAGGGTGCATTGGTGGTGGGGAGGACAGATCTCGTCGCACCACCATCTCTGGATCTACATTGAGGCGAAAAGGTTTGGATTGGGGGGGAGGAGCAGCGCTGAAGTTCGAAAGGTTTAGAAAGAGGTTGAAGGAGAAATTTTAGAGAGAGAAAGTGTTATGTTCGTATTTCTAAAATTTTACGTGTTTTTTTATTGTTTTATAAATTTTTATTGAAAGTGATATTTTTATAATATTATTTACTGTATACTAATCTTTATTAATTATTGTATACTAATCATTGTCATAAAATGTGTGTTTGATCGGTAAAAGACAACTATTAGACAGAACAACACAATACAAGATAGAAAAATACATGACAAATTTTTATGGTCCTCAATAGTTTTTTATCTTGTATGACTTTTTATAGACAAGATGTTATTTTAGTATTTTATACAACTTGTATTTAAATTAAAAACTTGTGTCATGGTTCAGTGAGAGAAAAAAAGTGTTGGTTTTTGTCATATCTTTTACCTCAATGTTTGATCTGTCCTTGAAATTTTTTTACAATTAAAATCAATATAACTGAAGTTGTCATGTATTGTCCCTTATATTTTAGTAGATCAAACGTACCATATATTGTTCCTTCGAGTCGGATAGAACCGCAATGGATGAAAATTCTCCTTAAAGAAATTTAACATTGTTATTTTGTCGGAGCTTGAATCAAACACACAATCTTTAGTTGATCTAAAAGTGAGCCCTTACGATTGCATCCAAGTGCTCTTGGATAGTATAATTATGATTTAAAAGTAATGAACATAATATAGATTTGAGAATACAATTTATATGAAGTAATTATTCCTAAAAATAAATACATGAAGTAATGAATTTTGCATTAAAAATTACAATTATTTATTTTTTTTCTTTTCTGAAACAACAATTATATCATAGAACAAATGATGTAAAATTAATAGAAATATATAGTTGGAAATGAGTCGAGTCGAACTTGTCTGAGGTCGACTCGATAAGAATTGGTTCGGCTCGAAACTCGACTTCAGTTCAAAACAAACCTTTTTTATAACAAACAACTCGATTCGACTTGTTAAGTTCAACGCGTTTGCTCGAACTTGTTTTCTCGAATTGCATATTTCAAGAGCTTTTTTTGAAAGAGAAAAAATATATGTCTCTGACCTTTAAAAAAGACAAAAACACAATTTAAATAAAACTACTAGGAAGGTAGCACTTTTACTACCGTAGCATATACTACAACTATAGATTTTATATTGTGATCGTAATGCACTGCTCATATATATACACTCGTCCTCTCTAATACTTTCAAAGCATCCTGATGTGGGACAATTTTTATATGTTTGTTTAAAAAGCCTTGTAAAGATATTAACTTTTTTTCCCTATCTCTAGCATTTACAATTATCGTTGAAATTTTATTCAAATTAGTAATTAGTAATAAAAAGTGTGTGTTTATATATCGAGCTGGTTCGTGAATCAAACGAGACAAACCATATTTAGTTCAAATTCAACTCATTTATTTAACGAGTTTAATTTTCAACTCAAGTTTTGGTTTGTGAACTAAGTTCAACGAACCAATTATCGAATCGAGTATCAAACTATTTTGGAGTTTGTTCGGTTCATTGTCAGTCCTAGTTGGGCATAATCTCAAATAAAAAAAATTAGACGCACACACATAAATGATAAAATTTAAAAAAAAAAATAATTAAATCATGTCACTTAATATTATTTCACTCTTGAATTTGATCATCTTTATATGCATCCAAATGAATTTTATTCAAGTTCGTGCCTATATTTTAAAAGAAAAATAATTAAACCAAATCACTTAATATTATTTCACTCTTGAATTTCATTATCTCTATGTGTATCCAAATGAATTTTATTCGAGTAGTAAAACTAAAAGTTTTCTATCAAAGATAGGTAAATAAAAGTTATAAATTTATTTTTAGGTGTTCAAAAGTTACTATATTTTGTTGTAAAATACACACGCCACAATCAAAAGCGTTGTTTTCTGTACGTTTCAAGTGACAGCAAGTTGTTGTTGAATTTTCCCTTACAATCAAAGAAAATTTATTGGACAAGTCGGTACACATGTTTCCTCTAAATATACTTTCTATCTTGAATAATTTTTAGATAAACTCAAACATCTGATCATATCTTTTGGTCACACTCAGAAAAAATAAAATAAGAGAAAATAACAATTAAATAATCAATATTTTTGAAATAAATATGTGACATGCATTTTCATAAGTTTGTGACCAAATCGTACGTATAAATCTCTATGTTCACACAAGAATCGCTCTTCTACTTCTATTTAGAAGATTATTTTCACTTTTTTATCTCTTAGTATAAAATAATTTACAATCGCTCGAAAAAAACATTTACAAAATTTCACAAGTATTAATAATTATTGTATTTTTTTTACGAATATTAATAATTATTCATTATATAAACATGCCCTATTTAATTTCTCTTGTATTACTGTATTAGTGATTTGTTTAAAGATAAATATACATTTAAAAAGCTAAATAATATCTCTCTCTCTTCTTCAAAAAAATATCTCTCTCTCTCTTTGATGTTTTTTTTTAAAAAGCCAAAAAGCTATATATATATATATAAATAAACACCGCTGAACGCTTTAGCACAAGGAGTGACAAAGCGTTCAGACAATCCTGTACAACGCCATTAAGGCGCAAAGAAACAAAAATAAGAAGAAAGAAAGACAGACAAAACAAGAAGCTAAAAAATTTGTGTTCAAGCAGGTTAAAGGACTCCACCACCACACTTGATAATCAAAATCAAAATTAGCGTATTTTGATTTCAACCACCAAAATATTGAAGCTTTACCCTTTCACCTAACGCAAGCAAGTTGACCTCTTTTCTATGAAAAAATCTATTATTTCGTTCTTTCCAAATTGTTTAGACAACTGACAGCCAGATGATATGCATGGACTCCGTTGTCTTCTTTGAAAAACCCCTCAGGCCATCAAACTGATGCAATTGGTCGAAGAACTGGCAATGAAGAACTGTTGAGATACCAAGCCAACCAACGACAAGCTTCCACAAATCACCAAAGAAGCTACACGTAAAAAATAAGTGCTCCCTGTCCTCATTAGAACCGCAGTTAGCAACACAACCTTGATCAGATGTTAATAAGACCCTCCGATGGAAGAGGTTATCTCTTGTAGGAATTTGATCAAGAAAGAGACGCCAAGCAAAATCAACACTTTCAGAGGCACAACTTTCAGCCACAAGAAATTATTATTATTAAGCTGCTGGTACCTATCATGCTCCAACTCTGTTAAAAATGGTAAGCAGAACTAACAGTGTAACAATTAATAACATGTAACTTCCAAATCCATTTATCGACACGATCAACCTGGAAAAAAAAAGGTTAGATAGGCGAATAATGCACTCCCCCAACAACTCCTTCTCCCACGCAAATAACCTCCGGCGCCACTTCCAAGCCTCGCCATAGACACCCCACCCTCTTGCAAACATAGCAGCCACCATATCTAATTTATTCTACGCTAACTCAAACAATCTCTCATACAACTCGCATAACGGTTTCCCATCAATCCAAGGGTCAAACCAAAACAAAGTGGACTCACCATCCCCCACTTGTCGCATAATATTATCAGTCAACCACCCTGTATTGACCTCCCCCACTTCACCCCTAATATTCAAAATATTATGCCACCACACTGACCCCCCCCCCCCTAGTGCATCTAAGCC